>UMBY01000121.1_pt1 | contig 10556 bp, 7 predicted proteins | sample 1964101 | NCBI WGS metagenome assembly UMBY01 (sample SAMEA4835955, study PRJEB28245) | human gut metagenome | biome: gut microbiome; material: fecal sample | place: Denmark | collected 2008 | reverse complement strand
ATCACAGCAGCACCAATCTGACAGAGACCTACTCCGTGTCCCCATCCTGCTCCAATCAGTTCGAAACGCTGAGGAACTCCCTGTTCATCTATATCATACTTATCCACGATAAAGGCTGAACTGAGGAGATGACTGTCACTCAGCGTGCGGCGGATTTCGAGTTCCTTACCGATGGTGAAGGTTTTCTCCGTACCGATAATCTGGAGTTTACTGATTCTTCCACTCGTTCCCCGTTCTACGGATTTCATATCAAGGATAGAACCCAAGTCCATCTTCAGTCTGTCAGCAATGAGCTGCTGCAGTTTCTCCTGAGTAAGGGTTACCTTCCAGCGATAGAAGTCTACCGTTTCCTGGTCGTAATCGTTCAACACCTGTGAGAGGATTCTCTTGTCCTGCGTGTTACAGAAAGCAGGAGGGTTGAAGCGGATCCACTTCTCAGCCTCTTCCTCATTTGTCAGATTGGGCAAAGTAGATTCTATTCCTAATGCAATATCCCTCACCGCAGTGAGATAATTCTTCGGTGTATCTTCCCAACAGTACTGGAACTCCTCTGTGACTCCACCGCAACATTTAGAGAATCGGGCATCGCATATCTCATCACCATCCAGGAGCACCTGTCCCTTGGTCTGACGAATAGCCTCAGCAACATGTGGAGAAGTTTCCTTCGTGATTCCCTGGTAACGCTGGCAATGATCATCGGCACAAACATCAAAGATGGTATGGTCTTCGCGATCGTACCAGCGGATGAGCATATCTTCCTTCTTGGTGAAAGAGAAGAAATTGTTACCACTCTCTGCAACATCCCTACGCTTCTTCATCTGCGCCAAAAGCCAGGAACGGGAGATAACGGCATGTGCCTTCAAGAGTTCGAGACTGGAAGTGGCACTCATCTCACTACTGATTACACTCTCCAGATACTTCTCTACAGGCAGTTCGTTGATGGCACAAATCTTATCCGACTCGACCACGAAACGCAATGTTCCGAGGAAAGTCTGGGTTTCCTTGCGCTCCCAATGGAAGTTGACACCAATCGTAACATCGCTCAGCGAGAAGGAAGCGTCCGCACTCTGTGGATGGAAAGTCAAGGAACTATACTGATTACCGTTCCAGAGTACACCACCTTCTGAGAATTCCACCTCCTGTTCGCCGATTACAGTCTCGCCCTTAGCCAGATAAGGTTTATTGAGAGAGAAATGAATCTTCTGTCCGCTCACAATACCCACCTTCACCTCAGGTTCCTTGTCATAACTGTATAAGGCAGAAGTACCGACCTGCAGTTCAGCTTCCTTTGAAGCCTTGAGTTTGGTAACGATGCTGTTCATCTTATCCGTAGAGACACCACATTCCTGCAGAATGGCAGTAGCACTCTCTTCGGTCAACTTACGGAAGTCTTCCTCACGGGGAGTAATGATGAGTCCCGACATATCCAAGGCTCCAGGAGAAACCATCATCTGTGCATCGCCTTCTGCAAAATAAGCCTCAGGGCGGTGTTTCTCTCTAGGAATAACCACAGAGATATACTCATCCCCCTTGCGCCATGCGATGATATTCATCATTGGTTCAGTCTCATCACCACGAACAGGCATCGACTTATAGAGACGTTGGAAAAGAGCCTCATCGCTGTCCTCACTCTTGGAGATGATGACAAAGGCTGGAACAACAAAGTCATGAATCAAGGCAATCTTTTCGTCATCATTCAGAGAAATGATATCAGTAAGGTTGCGAGAAAGTCGCTGCCAATTAGCCTGCAAAGGCAAGATGCCACTGGTACCTGCCTGGAAATGAAGATGATCAGGAGCTGAGGCTCCACACTTCGGACCGTTATAGAACACCATCAACTCGCTATGCAAGCTCAGGAACCGGTGCATCTCACCATAATTCTTATAGATAGACTGTGGCTGATGCTTTCTTGCAGGAATCGTGAAATGAACAGGCAGAATCGGGAACGGATTCACCAAGAGAAGGAAGCGTTCATCTATCTGTTTTGAAATCTGCTCCTTAGGACGGTTCTTGTCGCAAAGGAAACATGGACGATCACCCAATGTCTTCTTATCAATCTTGGCTCCGGTGCTCACGATGCGTGCCGGATTCCACTGCACTTTCAACTGGTCAGAAAGCTGATGGGTCTCCACATGCTTGAGATCACGGAAGCGGTGACGGGCATCAGCCCATTTCTCCATCTGGCGATTGAAGAAACGGGAGATACTGCTATCTTCCATTATATCAGCTTTGCCCTGCAACATCTGCTGGCGCGCCTTCAACTCCATGGTGCGAAGACGATCCTTATAAAGATTATTGGCATTTACCTTATCGATACTCAAGGCAGCATCACTATTTCCTCCCCAACGACGGCAGAGGTAAAGTTCATCGTAGATTCTGCCAATACGGTAGCGACGAGAGAACACCAATCCCAAGGCATAGTCCTCACCATAACTGGTATTAGGAAATTGAATCTGACGGACCAATGGGGTAAAGAAGGCACGAGGAGCACCCAATCCATTGATACGCAGAGCATTATTACAGCCATTATCTTCGGTCCACTCCTTATGGTCTATCAATCCAGGAGGCAGTGTATTGAGATCGAAATCGCACATGCGATAAGAGCCGATCATCATGGCAGCCTTCTGCTTATGGAAGGCATCTACTATCTTTTGCAGCGTCTTAGGTGAAGAATAGAGGTCATCACTATCCAGCTGGACGGCAAACTTACCACAATGGTCGCTGTTGATAGCCATATTCCAGCAGCCACCAATGCCAAGGTCGTTGCGATCAGGCACAATCTGGACAAGGCGTCCTGCCTGCTTATCATTCCGTTCCTCCATCTCATGGGCAATCTCTGAAAGGATTTCGCCCGTACGGTCGGTAGAATGATTATTTACCACGATAACATTAAACTTGAAGCTGGTCTTCTGGCTGAGTGCGCTCTTCACTGCGTCAGCTATCGTCTTTTCACGGTTGAATACCGGAATAATGACAGAAGCCTCGTATTCAAACTCCTGCTCATCAAAATCAGGCTGTCGATAGTAATTGGTATCAACCAAGGCTCCCACCTTTTCGAGATGATGGGTGCAAGCCTTCTCCATCTCTATCTGTACCTCCCGGTTGCGAGGGTTCACATAGTCGAACTGCTTTTCTCCACTCTTTCTGGTATCGAGTTCATCTTCTGTATAAAGGAATTCATTGATATGGAAAATCTCTCCCACTCTACTCAGATAAAGACGAAGGTCATAGAGTCCTGCAAACTGATATTCCTGTCTGTCCTGCTGTGCTGCATAGTCGAGCAGATTCTGTGCCTTGACAAGCCAGAGACTTCCGAAATCGAAGTCATCACGAAGTGAACCAGCCTGATAGTCGATGACCGGATGCTTCTCCAGCTTACCCTCCTGTACGGAGTAATGATCGGAGTATACCATGACTGCTCCCGTATCATCTGCGGTACGGAGGAAACGTTCCAAGGCATACAATCCCCAACGGATAGGAGTGGCTTTGGTACAAATGATTACATAGTCGGCATCGGTGTTCTCAGCAATACTACTAACAGTATTGGAACTCTCCAATCGGTCGACAACGATAAATGTACAACCATCAGGCACTTGATGAGAAGCAGCGAAATCAGCACTCACCAAGAGATTGATATGTTGAACTGTCTTGTTGTCATGAAGTTCCAAGAGTGCTTCCTTGGCAACATCCAGGTCTTCACAAGGCAAGAAAAGGTCTATTTTTTGTCTCATTTCTTTGTTTCTATTTTTTCGTTTTTCGTCCCATTTGGGGGCATCAAACTATGTTTTTTATCTTTATTTCAACTTATTATCTTAAAATATGTGGCAAAGATAACAATTTTTCGGCAAAAAACACTATCTTTGCAGTATGAATAATGAAAAAAAATATCTTTTGGGCCTTACACTTGCCGAATTGAAGCAGGTGGCAAAGGACTTAGGCATGCCTGCCTTCACCGGTGGACAGATGGCGAAATGGCTCTATGAGCAGCATGTAAAGAGCATTGATGAGATGACCAATATCTCGAAAGCCAACCGTGCAAAACTCGCTGCCGAATACGAAATAGGTTGCTTCGGATATTCCGACGCACAACATTCTGTGGATGGTACCATCAAGTATCTCTTCCCTACCCGAAGCGGTAAGTTTGTGGAAACGGTTTATATTCCAGATAAAGACCGTGCCACGCTCTGTGTTTCTTCGCAGGTGGGTTGCAAGATGAACTGTCTCTTCTGCCAAACAGGTAAGCAGGGATTCGAGGGAAGTCTGCCTGCCGGCGACATCCTGAACCAGATTTACTCATTGCCTGAGGTAGACAAGCTCACCAACATCGTATTCATGGGACAGGGCGAGCCAATGGACAACCTCGACAACGTGCTTCGTGCTACGGAAATTCTGACTGCCGACTATGGCTGGGCATGGAGTCCGAAGCGTATCACGGTAAGTTCTGTTGGCGTGAAGAACAAACTGAAGCGATTCCTGGAAGAGAGCGAATGCCATGTGGCTATTTCCATGCACGATCCTATTCCTTCAGAGCGCGCAGAACTGATGCCTGCAGAAAGAGGTATGGGTATTGAGCAGGTGGTAGAGCTTTTGAAGAACTACGACTTCTCCCACCAGCGTCGCCTCTCGTTCGAATACATCGTATTCAAGGGAGTGAATGACAGCATGCAGCATGCCAAGGCAATCATCAAGTTGGTAAAGGGACTGGACTGCCGTTTCAACCTCATCCGCTTTCATCAGATTCCAGATATCCCACTGCAGGGCGTGAATGACGAAAAGATGGAGCAGTTCCGCGATTACCTTACCTCGCACGGCGTGTTTACAACCATCCGTGCCAGCCGTGGACAAGACATCTATGCAGCCTGCGGCTTGCTGAGTACCTCGAAGAAGATTGGCGAAATACGCCAGCACGAGGACGAAGAGAAAAAAGAGTAGACGAAAAGAACATAGCATAATGGTGAGAAATACGATAACGTTTCTTTTCCCGTTCTGCCTGATATTTCTCCTCTTGACAAGTTGCGGTTTAACGGGGAAGAACAGGAAAAAGCCAGCCAGTACAGGGCAACCTTACGAGATTGTACTGGAAGGAGATACCGACAGCATCGTTACCAGGATACTGACGGAAGACGTTCCAGCCCTTCCCCAACCCGAGCCTCTCTGCAAACTGATCCAGGTGAAGAAGGGGAAGACAAAAGGCAGCTACCTGCTCGTCAGAACCCGCATCATCGTCAATATCACAGATAAAGACTTCGCTGTAAAGTTGAGCCACGATGAGAATGCAGCACCGCAAAACATCATCCGCATCAATGCCCATTCCGTACAGCAGCTACGAGAAAGACTCAATGGCGAAAAGCTCCGCCAAATTGTAGATGAAGCTGAACTGAAACATCTGGCAGAGATGATCTCCAACAATCCCAGCAAGCAGAACAAGGAGATGCAGGAAGAGGTAAAGAAGACATTCGGACTTGACATGAAAATCCCGGTATCGATGAATGCCAGCAAGAAGGCAAAAAACTTCATCTGGATTTCGAACAACGCAAGTACGGGAATGCAGAACCTGCTCGTGATGAAAGTGAAGAGTGAAGAACGAAGAATGAAGAATTCAAATGCTTTTCATGTAAATGTAAATGACAAGGCTCAGATTGATAGCATTCTTCGAACCAACATGCCGGGCGAAACCGACAGCATGTATATGACCATTCCTGTTCTTTTAGAAAGAGGACTCTGGGAGATGAAAGGGGATGCCATGGGAGGACCTTACGTGATGCATCGCATCCATAACCTCTATGTCATCGGCTTCGTCTATGCACCCGAAATGAAAAAGAAAATATTAATCAAGCAGCTCGAAGCTGCGATTTCCACAATAAAATAAAATACATCAATGGACAATAAGAAAATCAGAGTGGCTATCACTCACGGAGATACCAACGGTATCGGATATGAACTCATCTTTAAGACATTTGCTGAATCAGAGATGCTGGATTTCTGTACACCAATCATCTACGGTTCACCAAAGGTGGCAGCCTATTATCGCAAGGCGATGAACCTGCCAGCACAGTTTTCTATCATCCAGAAAGCAGAAGATGCAGAAGAAGGACGCATCAACCTGCTTGCAGCTGTAGATGAAGAGGTAAAGGTAGACATGGGTATGCCTACCACCGAATCGGGCGCAGCAGCTATCAAAGCGCTCGACAGAGCAATGACTGATTTCAGAGACAATCTCTATGATGTGCTAATCACAGCCCCTATCAATAACCAGAATGCCCAGATAGAAGGTTTCCCATTCAAGGGACACAAGCATTATATCGAAACTTGTCTTGGCGAAGGACAGGAAGCCCTTTCCATCCTCGTAGGTGGCAACCTTCGCATAGCATCAGTTACAGAGAAGACTCCATTCAAAAATGTAATAGCCGGAATCACCGAGGAACGCATTATCGAAAGAGTAAAGCTCATGCAACAAACCATCAAAAGAGATTTCCTCATCACCAACCCACGCATAGCAGTGCTTGCCCTCAATCCTCGCAGCAACGAAGAGGAAAGTTGCGGCAAAGAGGAGAGCGAAATCATCATTCCTGCTATTGACAAATTAGCAGAACAAGGCATTCTGGCTTTTGGTCCATACGCAGCAGATGAGTTCTTCGGTAAGGGATATTTCAGCGACTTTGACGGAATCATGGCCATGTATCATGACCAAGCCACTACCCCATTCCATTCTCTCTATACAGAGGATGGCGTCATCTACACTGCAGGTTTGCCTATCATCCATACAGCAGCCAACATGGCACCAAGTTACAGCATTGCAGGCTGCAATGAAGCTGACGAGTCATCGTTCCGCCAGGCAGTATTCCTGGCTATTGATGCTTTCCAGAACAGAAACAGCTATGATGAGGCAATAGAAAATCCTCTTCCAAAACTCTATCACGAGAAGCGTGACGAGAGCGAAAAGGTAAGATTCTCAATCCCAAAGAAGGGCGGCAAGCCATTCCCTCCAAAGAATGAAAAGAACTTTACACCTCGTCCAAAGAATGAAGGTCAGGAAGCTCCGCAAGCTACAACTGAACCAGCTCAGCAAGTAGCTCCAGAAGCTTAATTTAAAGCAAAATATGATGCCCAAGAATAGGTAAACGTTAAAAAAGACCTATTTTTGGGCAATATATGATGATATTTCAAAAAAAATGTGTAATTTTGGCAGCTAAATGGATACATCTGAACTACAGAAAATAAAACAACGCTACAATATCGTCGGAAATAGCGACGGATTGAATCATGCTCTCGATGTCGCCTTACAGGTGGCACCGACAGATCTTTCTGTGCTTATTATCGGAGAAAGTGGAGTTGGTAAGGAAATCATTCCGAGGGTGATCCATGACAACTCACCAAGAAGAAGAGAAAAGTATTTTGCCATCAACTGCGGAAGCATTCCTGAGGGCACTATAGACAGTGAGCTCTTTGGACATGAGAAGGGTTCCTTTACCGGAGCCATAGGAGAAAGCGAAGGCTACTTCGGAATAGCAAACAAGGGTACTATATTTCTTGACGAGGTGGGCGAACTGCCCATACAGACTCAGGCAAGACTGCTGAGAGTGCTGGAAACGGGCGAATATATCCGCGTAGGTGGAACAGAGATTCGCAAGACCAACGTACGAATCGTTGCTGCCACCAACGTCAACATGAGAAAGGCAATCAGCGAAGGAAGATTCCGCGAAGACTTGTATTACCGACTGAATACAATTCCTATCCAGATGCCTCCACTTCGCGAACGAGGAAATGACATCTTACTGTTGTTCCGCCTTTTCGCCATGCAAATGGCAGAGAAATACAATCTGCCAAAGATCAGCCTGACAGAAGATGCCAAGAAACTCATGCTGAAATATAAGTGGCCAGGCAACGTGAGACAGCTCAAGAACATTACCGAGCAAATGTCGGTATTAAGTAGCGAACGGGAAATTAACATGGAGACACTCATGCATTTTATCCCACGCGATGAAGAGACTACTCAACTTGCCACCATTCCACAGAGCAACAACACCTCGCACAGTTATGAAAACGAACGAGAATTTCTCTATAAGATTCTTTACGAACTAAGAGGAAACGTGAGTGACCTGCGAAGAGAGGTGGGATCATTGCGCAAGCAACTGGACGAAGCCCGTCAACTAAGAGGAGCAGAAGGATTCAGCAGTCCTACCTCTGTATCGAGCATGAGTCCAACAACCTATCCGGCAGAGTTTGAAAAAACACAGTCTATCACACCAGCAGAAGGAATGATGCGGCATGACACAGGAATCATCCAGCATGACACAGGAATCATCCGACATGAACCAGGAATCATCCGAGCTGAAGAAATGGGACAATCGGAACCAGAAGAAATCGAGGCAGAAGAAATCAAAGAGAACGACTCGCTCAATCTCGATGACTTGAGTAAACAAATGATAGAAAAAGCTCTGGAACGAAATAATGGCAACCGAAAGAAAGCCGCCGAGGAATTGGGTATATCAGACAGAACCCTTTACCGAAAAATAAACAAATATAAATTATGAAGCATTTACGCGCGTACATATATATATTAGGGATTTCATTGGTCATAGGCATTATGACTGCATGTTCCGTTAGCTACGGCTTCAACGGCGCCAGCATTGACTATACCCAGACCAAGACTATCCAAATAGCAGACTTCCCTATCAGAAGTTCATACGTTTGGGGACCAATGGGACCAATGTTCAACAACGAGCTGAAAGACAAATTTGCCAACAACACTCAGTTGCGACAGGTTTCCCGTAATGGCGACCTGAAGATTGAGGGTGAAATTACCCAATATTCACAGCGCAATAAGTCGGTATCTGCTGAAGGTTATTCTGCACAGACAGAGTTGAGTATCACCGTCAACGTCCGTTTCACGAATAACAAGAAACATACCGAGGACTTCGAAAAGTCATTCACCTCTGCAAAGACCTACGATACCACACAAAGTTTAGCTTCTGTTCAGGAAGAACTGGTCACCCAGATGGTAAAAGACTTGGTAGACCAGATATTCAACGCTACAGTAGCTAACTGGTAAGGAAATAGTAAGTGAAGAACGAAGAGTGAAGAGTGAAGAATTCAACAGCTATACAAATCATAAAGTTCAAAGCATAAAGTTCATAGCTCAAAGTTCATAGCTCAAAGTTCATAGTAACCAAACATTAAATAGAACAAAGTGGAATTAAGCAGATTGATACAACACCCAGAGGAGATGAACCGGGAGACGCTCTACGACTTGCGCGCCCTCTTGGCTCTATATCCCTATTATCAAACGGCTCGCCTCTTGATGTTGAAAAACCTGTACCTACTCCACGACCCCAGTTTCGACGAAGAGCTACGCCGTGCAGCCATCTACATAACCGACCGCAAGGTCATCTTCGAAATGGTTGAAGCAGCGCACTATCAGTTCAAGAAAGAAAACTACGGGGAAAAGAGCAAGGCTTATCCTACTCAAGTAGAAGCATCGAAAAGCAACTTGCACAATACATCTAAGGCAGACCGCACAAGCGACCTTATCGACAGTTTCCTAGGTTCTATACCAACAGATGCAGAAGAAAAAGAAGCTAAGAAAGAAAAGCGGAAGCCAACACCTGCAGATGCAGCTGTTGATTATGTAGCTTATCTGATGGAGACTGAAGATCAAGAAGAAGAAGAGAAACCTTCAAGAACCATCAGTCTGATTGATGACTTCATGGAAGATGGAGGATTCAAATTGCCAAAGATACAGCAAGGAGAGGAATACAAGCCTGAATACACGCCTCAGCTGGAAGATGACAATGACAACGAGGAACAAACTGAAAATAGTGGTGTATTTACAGAAACCCTCGCCCGCATCTACATCAAACAGGGCAAGTATGAACGAGCTTATCAAATTATCGAGCGACTCTACAAGCAGCATCCACACAAGAGTGCCTACTATGTGGACCAGCTAAGATTTCTCGAGAAACTGATGTTAAACGGAAATAATAAAAATAACAAATAAAAATAATAAATAAAACTAGTTTTAAAAAATGGCTTACACATTATTTGTAGTATTAATCGTCCTGGTAGCAATCATGATGATTTTCATCGTGCTCATCCAGGAATCAAAGGGAGGTGGACTTGCAAGTAACTTCTCTTCAACAAACTCTATCATGGGCGTTCGTAAGACAACCGACATTATAGAGAAATTAACATGGGGTCTCGCTGGTGCCATGGTAGTTATCAGCATAGTTTGTGCTTATGTAGCACCTCAGGCAGCTGGCGAAAGCAGCGTTATGGAAGGTGCAACTCAGGAGCAGACTGCTCTTCCTGCTATGCCAGGTGCTAGCAAGGATGCTGCAGCAGGTGCTCAGAAAGCAGCCCCAGCAGCTGGTGCAGATGCTCAGAAAGCAGCAACTCCAACAGTACCAGCTAGCCCTGCTAAGTAATAGCTTGTAAACTTATAAATAGCATTTTCCCATCAAAAAAACTGCAGTTTTAAGGGGAAATGCTATTTTTTTACAGAAAAATGAAGTTTTTCAGAAAAAAGTTTAGAAAAAGTTTGGTGGATTCAAAAAAAT
>UMBY01002779.1_pt1 | contig 10723 bp, 10 predicted proteins | sample 1964101 | NCBI WGS metagenome assembly UMBY01 (sample SAMEA4835955, study PRJEB28245) | human gut metagenome | biome: gut microbiome; material: fecal sample | place: Denmark | collected 2008 | reverse complement strand
ATGTTTGCGCATCTCACGGATTCCGGTGTACTCCCCCTTAAATCCGATCTGCATCTGTGCATGGCGCAGGATCATGTCCGTGACCTCTGCAAATGATGGTTTTTCCAGTTTTTCACCTGTCGCAAAGTAGTGTAGGATCTGTTTGAAGATCCACGGATTTCCCTCCGCGCCTCTTGCGATCATAAAACCATCACAGTTTGTCTCATCCTGCATACGGATCACATCATCCGCCGTTAAGATGTCCCCATTTCCAATGACCGGAATGGAGACGGCTTCTTTCACCTGGCGTATGATATCCCAGTCCGCTTTTCCAGAATAGAACTGCTCTCTGGTCCTGCCATGTACTGCGATTGCTGCAGCACCGGACTCCTCCGCGATATGTGCCATCTCCACGGCATTGATATGATCGTCGTCAAAGCCTTTGCGGATTTTTACCGTCACAGGTTTTTTGATCGCTTTTGCCGTTTTCTCAATGATTTTTCCTGCCAGAAGCGGATTTTTCATCAAAGCAGAGCCGTCTCCATTGTTCACGACTTTCGGCACCGGGCAGCCCATGTTGATATCTAAGATATCAAATGGTCTCTCCTCGATCTGTTTTGCGATCTCACTCATGATATCCGGGTCTGAACCAAAGAGCTGGAGAGATACCGGTTTTTCTCTTGGATCTATGGTCAGAAGCTCCTCTGTATTTTTATTTTTGTAAAGGATTGCCTTGGCACTGACCATTTCCATGCATAAAAGCCCTGCCCCCTGCTCTTTGCACAGCAAGCGAAATGGCAGGTCCGTTACCCCTGCCATTGGTGCTAAAATTAAATTGTTCTCTAAAGTTACATTTCCGATCTGCAGCTTTCGAATTGAATTCATTGTTTTTCCTTATCTGTCCTGATGATTTACAGCTCCCGCTGTGTTTATGACTGATTTTTTGTCATTTTCTGCTGTCGTTATGACTGTTTGATCCTGCCTGATTTACGGTTCTGTTTTTTATAGATCAGGTTCATGCCTTTTAATGTCAGGTTTGGATCGTACACATCGATCATGGAAGTCTCACTCGCAATAATACGTCCAAGTCCACCGGTGGCAACCACTTTGATCTCACCTAAATTTGCTTCCTCTTTCATATGGCGGACAATGTATTCTGTCTGTCCGATCTGTCCATACACCAGCCCAGCCTGCATACTCGTGATGGTTTCTTTTGCAAGGATGCTGTCCGGTTTCTTGATCTCAATCTCCGGAAGTTTTGCTGCATCCTCCCAGAGTGCCTTTGCGGAAATACGGATTCCAGGAGCTGTGACACCGGATACGAACGCTCCGGTTGCATCTACAAGGTCATAAGTGGTGGCTGTACCGAAATCAAGTACAAGCACCGGACCGCCATAAATCTCATAAGCTGCCGCAGCGTCCACGATACGGTCTGCACCGATCTGACGTGGATTCTCTGTGACGATACGGATTCCCGTTTTTGTTCCCGGCTCAATCACGATTGGACGGATGTTTAAGTATTTGATCACCGCGCCCTCTAAGGAATGCATGACATTCGGAACTACCGATGCAATGATCGCATCCTGAATCTCATCGCAGTGAATGCGGTTCTGCTCCAAAAGATTTGTCAGAAGCATTCCGTACTCATCTGATGTACGCGGCATTTTGGTCGTCATACGAAAACTTGCTACAATTTCATCTCCATTGAATACACCTACTGTTATGTTTGTGTTTCCTACATCAATTGTAATAATCATGTTATTCCTCCAATTTATCAAAAATTACCTTGTAATATAATTCCAGTCCACGGAGCAGATCTTCATTTTTCTGGCGGAGTTCTTTGATTTTCAGTCCGCTTCCGATATCATCGTATAAAAGATCGTCCTCATTGCATGCGGTGCGGAACTCCAGATTTCCTTCCTCGTCAAAAACAAGCTGAAGGATTCCTCCGATATCTGCACAAAAAAGCACACACATGACTTTCAACTGATTTTTGATCTCATCCGGAAGATTTTTGAAATTCTCATTGATATAGAATTTCTGATTGTACGCACTCGCACCACAGAGCACAAGTTCCTCTGGTGGCTGTATTTGATTTGTTTTCTTATTTTCACTCATATTTCTTTTCCTGTTTTATAAATATTGGTATTTACACGTATCCATAGATTCCTCTTACGGATACTTCGCCTGTGGAGACAAGCTTTCTGCTCTCCCAGGTATCCACGATCAGTTCTCCTTTTGGCGTGATTCCCATGGCTTTACCCTCAAACGGTTCCTTAGGATCAAGCACTTTTACCTGCTGATGCATGTTCACAAGATGTGAATTGTATTCGTTTACAAGACCGGAAAGATCCTCTGTCTGCAAAAAAATCTCATAGTAGTGTTCAAAGGCTTCCCAGATCCGCTCGACTAATTCTGCCCTGTGATAGTGTTCCTTTGTCTCTATAAAAAGTGAGGTTGCGACAGATTCAATGTCTTTCGGGAAACTTTTATTCTGCACATTGATTCCAATTCCCACTACAATATGGTTTACATAATCAAACTGTGCACTCATTTCTGTCAGAATGCCGCACACTTTTTTTCCACTCATGATGATGTCGTTCGGCCATTTGATACCGGCCGGTCTGCCTGTCATATCCGTGATCGCCTTAGATACTGCAAGCGCCGTCACTAACGTGATCATGGAAGCATGGTTCGGATCGATTTCCGGCTTTAACACCAGCGTCATCCAGATTCCCTGCCCTGCCGGGGAGTCAAACCCTCTGCCACGGCGTCCTTTTCCTGCATCCTGTCTTTCGGCAATGACATAGGTTCCATTCGGCGCTCCCTCTTCTGCAAGCTGTTTTGCTCTGGTGTTAGTAGAATCCACCACATCAAAAAATGCAATTTTTTCCCCGATCCATCTGGTTTTGCGGACACTCTGCAGTTCACTCTCACTTAAAATATCCGGGACGGAGACAAGCCGATAGCCTTTGTTCTGGACGGCCTCAATCTCGTAACCGGCTTCTTTTAACTGATTGATTGCCTTCCAGACTGCTGTCCGTGAGACCCCAAATTTTTCACACAATTCCTGCCCGGAGACATATCCATCTGTCTCACGGAGCAGGGTAAGTATTTCTGTTTTCATGTATTACTCCACGTTTCTACCACAATTATTTTATATCTGTAGTTAAATCTGCATGATCCTGATTGTGCTGCTTTTTAATCAGCCAGTGTTGCGAGCATGACTGCCTTGATGGTGTGCATTCTGTTCTCCGCCTCATCAAAAACAACGGACTGTGCACTCTCAAATACTTCATCGGTCACTTCAAGTTCGCTGTAACCGAATTTCTCGTAAACTTCTTTTCCGATTTTTGTCTTCAGATCATGGAATGCCGGCAGACAGTGCATGAAAATCGCGGTTTCTTTCGCCTGATCCATCACTGCTTTGTTCACCTGGTATGGCATCAGGTCACTCAGACGTTCTGCCCAGACTTCGTCTGGTTCGCCCATGGATACCCAGACATCCGTGTAGATAACATCTGCATCTTTTGCAGCTTCCGCAACATCCTCTGTCAGTGTGATGGTTGCTCCGGTCTCTTTTGCAACGTTTTTACAGTATGCTACTAATTCGTCATTTGGAAAATATTTTTTATTGGTACATGCTACGAAATCCATGCCGAGTTTTGCACATGTCACCATCAGGGAATTACCCATGTTATAGCGGGCATCGCCCATGTATACAAATTTAATTCCTTTTAACGTTCCAAGATGTTCACGGATGGTAAGCATATCTGCCAACATCTGTGTCGGATGGAATTCATTAGTCAGACCATTCCAGACCGGAACACCGGCGTATTTTGCAAGTTCCTCCACGATGTCCTGTCCGTAACCACGGTACTCGATTCCATCAAACATACGTCCAAGCACTCTTGCTGTATCCGGGATACTCTCTTTCTTGCCGATCTGAGAACCACTTGGATCAAGATATGTAACATGCATTCCAAGGTCATGCGCTGCAACTTCGAAAGAACAGCGGGTACGGGTACTTGTCTTTTCAAAGATCAATGCGATATTTTTTCCGATCAGGCTGTCATGTAAGATGCCTTCTTTTTTCTTTTTTTTCAAATCAGCCGCAAGATCGATCAGATATAAGATCTCTTCCGGTGTGTAATCCATGATTTTTAAAAAATTGCGTCCTTTTAAGTTCATCCTTCTACCGTCCTTTTCTGTTTGAATTTTAAAATGCAGCCCTTTTTCCGTGAGCAAAAGCTGTGTCGGCTGCATTTTCTCTAAGATAAAACATGGCTGCCACGGAATATTTTCCCTGCGGCAGCCTCGTTTTCATGCTTAATTCTCTTTTCCGACCTCAACAACAGATTTTGCAAGACCTGCAATTCCCTGAATCTCGGATGGGATAATAATCTTGGTAGCTTTTCCGTCGGCTGCCTTTGCAAATGCCTCTAAGCTCTTTAACTGAAGAACGCCTGCATCCGGTGCTGCTTCTTTTAACATACGAAGACCATCTGCATTTGCCTGCTGGATCTTAAGGATTGCTTCTGCCTGACCTTCTGCCTCGCGGATGGTAGCCTCTTTGTGAGCTTCTGCACGGAGGATAGCTGCCTGTTTCTCTGCCTCTGCATCAAGGATGGCAGATTCTTTTTTACCTTCTGCAACAAGGACTGTGGATTTTTTCTCACCTTCCGCACGAAGAATCGCTTCACGGCGTTCACGTTCTGCCTTCATCTGTTTCTCCATGGCATCCTGGATCGCTGCCGGTGGAATGATGTTCTTTAATTCCACACGATTTACTTTGATTCCCCAAGGATCTGTTGCAACATCAAGAGATGATCTCATCTTGGTGTTGATCGTCTCTCTGGATGTCAGTGTCTCATCTAATTCGAGATCACCGATGATGTTACGAAGTGTTGTGGCAGTCAGATTCTCGATTGCCATGATCGGATTCTCAACTCCGTATGCATAAAGCTTTGGATCTGTGATCTGGAAGTATACAACGGTATCGATCTGCATGGTTACGTTATCTTTTGTAATAACCGGCTGTGGTGGGAAATCAACCACCTGCTCTTTTAACAAAACCTTTTTCGCTACGCGGTCGATAAATGGTGCTTTGAAATGAAGTCCTACCGACCAGGTGGTAAGATATCCGCCCAGACGTTCTACAACAATTGCATTAGCCTGTGGCACGATCTTAATACATGAAACTGCGATTGCAAGTGCAACCAGAATGAGCACAATAAGTGCGATAAGTAAACCCATAACATTCCCTCCGTCATCTTGTTTTGTTTTAGTTTTTGACTTCAGAGACCCTGCTATTCGTAATCCATCCATACATTTCTGATCACGATCTGTCTCTGCTACGTTCCATATTACTATATTTGCTATCAGAATACAAATAAAAAATTGAGGATGCCTTCCAAAGACACCCTCAACGCTGCTGTTCACCCGTACCCTGTTCCGGTAACCCGTTCAACTTATCTTAATAAAATACATGATTTCCGATCACAACACCTGCATGACCTGAACTTGCACGTCTGAAACAGGTTGCACCGCCTGTATTGTCAGTTCCGTTCAATGCTTCCTGTGCTGCCTGTAAGCAGGACTGCTTTGGTCCTTTTGCCGCTACATTTGCAACTGATCCTGCTCCAGCCGGTGGAAACTGACTCTTCTGGTAAATAACATCATGCACGGTACTTGGATAACCGCCTGATCTGACACGGTTCATAACAACTGCACCGACTGCAAGCTGTCCCTCATATACTTCATTTCCAGCCTCACACTGAATAATTGCTGCAAGCAGTGTCACATCATCCACAGTTGCCTCAACTGCTGCATTCTGTACCGTTGTCACTTCCGTGACCTGTGCTGCTTTTTTTGCCGCCTCTTCCTCAGCGATCCTTGCCAGCTCTGCCTGTTCTTCTTCAATCGTAATACCCTCGCCCAAAGCTAAGGATGTTGTGACATAATCTGCGCTGACATAACGGGTTGTTCCGCCATATACAACAGCTATCCATTGATCATCTGTCTCCACATCGGAATCAACTTTCAAGGTAGTTCCCTCGGAAACTGCTGTGATAACGGAAGCATTCTCATCCGCTTCGCTTCTGATACGAAGTCCATTGGTGAGAACCTCTGCCTCTGTATCAAAATTCTGCTGTGCGTAGGCAAGTGCCTCTGTTCCGGTTACACAGTAATCATTGTTCACATATCCGTCCACATTTCCTGACGCAACATGTGTCCAACCGCTTCCTTCCTCCTGAATCTCTGCGACATCACCTTTGTATAATTTTCCTACGATCTCTGCATCAGCATCTGCGGAAGCTCTGACATATAAATAGTCGTTGACGTCTGCCATAAGGCGGTTCTGCCAGAGTGCTTCTTCCTCTGTCTGCTCACTGCCTGCTGTTTCTGTTGAAACATCCGTCTCTGTATCAGATGCCGCATCCTCTGCCTGTACGGCAGTATCCGCATCTGCCACATCTGCAGACATTTCAGTCAGACCTCCCTCTGCAGCGTCTGCATCCTGCTCTGCCGCATCACCGGATGTAACACGTGCAACATTCATCTGCTCCACATTCGCATCTGCCAGCCCGATATATTCGTAGGCATCGCTCTCATACTGACTCATAGATACTGCGATTCCTGCAATTCCATTTGTAGCTAAGTCCGTCGTTGTTGCCTGTGATGCCACCCCTGTTTTATAATCCGCTGGTGCAGCCTGTGCGACCGAGGTCATCACTACCACTGACATGGCAACTGCAATGGCTCCTGCCGCTCTTTTCTTTAAATTCATAGAAACCTCCATCAGTGTTCATTACTAAATAATACTACACCTTTGTTGTGTTTTATTCATAATTGTTACAATTGTTACGGATTTATTACAGGAGCGATTATAGCAAACGGATATAAAATTGTCAAGTTTTCAGGAAAACACCTCAGTGAGCACAGCATCGATCAGCTTCTCCGGAGCCTCTTTTTCCGGATTTTCACCGGACTTTTGCGCCATTTTATCATCCTGCGCCTGCTGCGTGATCTCCCGTGCCGTCTCGTTCTGCTTTTCGGATATACGGCTCAGTTTTTCTTCCAGTTCAGAAAATTGTTCTTTTTCTTTCTTTTTCCATTTATTTATCTTTCGTAATGTGACAAGTTCAAGCAAAAGCATCAGCCCAACTGCTGCTGCAAGAAGCTCAAGTGAATAGGAATACATCATCTGCATCACCACTTCCATCGTACATTACCTCTTTCTCGTAATTATTCAATCCCCGCCATTCTTCGGCAGCTTCATAATTACTGTCCTTCATGATTGCTATTACTTCATATTTACATTATAAAAATGTTTTTATTTTTTGAAAAGGGACTTGCCTGCAAAATCAATCGCAAGTTCCGACAAGAAAAGCACAAGTCATTTTCTTGACTTTTTTGCATATGGGTATTATAAATATGGAAGAATTGAAGTGCAGAATCCATGCTTTTTTGCACAGAAAGGACTTCTTATGAAAAAAATCGTAATGACCGGAGGCGGTACAGCCGGACATGTCACACCGAATATTGCCCTGATGCCTGCGCTTCGCAGCGAGGGATATGAAATCTCTTATATCGGTTCCTATGAGGGAATTGAAAAGGGGTTGATTGAAGCACAAAAAGTTCCTTATTACGGAATCTCTTCCGGAAAACTGAGAAGATATTTTGATGTAAAGAATTTTTCTGATCCATTTAAGGTGATCAAAGGCTATTATCAGTCAATCCGCCTGTTAAAAAAGATAAAACCAGACGTTGTATTTTCCAAGGGGGGCTTTGTATCTGTTCCTGTTGTTCTGGCAGCAAAACACTGTAAAATCCCTGCAATTATCCATGAATCCGACATTACGCCTGGTCTTGCAAACAAACTTGCAATTCCAAGTGCTACAAAAGTATGCTGCAATTTTCCTGAGACAATGAAGTATCTTCCTGAGGGAAAAGCAGTTCTCACTGGTTCTCCGATCCGTCAGGAATTATTAAATGGAAATCCTTCGAATGCGATCAAACTCTGCCGCTTTGAAAATACGGAGAAACCGGTTATTTTAATTATTGGTGGAAGTACCGGCTCACGTGCGATCAACACCGCAATTCGTGATCTTCTTCCAGAGTTACTGAAACGCTATAACATTATCCATTTATGTGGAAAGGGAAACCTTGACGAAACTTTAAAAGATACCGATGGCTATGCACAGTTCGAATACGCAAACAAAGAACTTGCAGATATGTTCGCACTTGCATCTTTAGTCATCTCCCGTGCCGGAGCCAATGCCATCTGTGAGCTGCTTGCACTGCACAAACCTAACATTTTAATTCCGCTGTCCGCTGCTGCCAGCCGTGGAGATCAGATTTTAAATGCAACTTCATTCCGTTCTTCTGGTTACAGCTATGTGCTTGAGGAAGAAGCAGTGACAAACACCGCTCTGTTAGAGGCCATTGACCATGTTTTCTCACACAAAGAACGTTATGTAGAAGCCATGGAAAAAAGTAATGGTACGAATTCGATTGCTGCCATTGTCTCTCTGATCGATGACGCCGCTAAAAAGAACTAGAATGATCTATTTTTAATAAAGTAGTAAGGCTGTTGCGTGAAACTACGATTTTTGTATCATGCAACAGCCTTTTTGGCTTATGATTCCATTTTTAAAGAATCACGAATCTCTGCCATCTCTTCTGGCGAGAAAGTTTCATGAGACCAGTTTAAGATATCATTGTTCTTTGCATTGAGGTATCTTGGGATCAGGTGCATATGGAAATGGAATACTGTCTGTCCTGCCACTTCGTGATTGTTCTGAACCAGATTGAATCCGTCACATTTTAATACGTCTGTCATATGGATTGCGAGCTTTTTGGCAAGCTTCATGGCATCTGCAGCTACATTTTCGTCGATCTCATACAGATCTGCATAATGATTCTTTGGCAGAATCAGCGCATGTCCCTTGCTCGCCGGGCTGACATCTAAAACTACCTTGAATTCATCATCCTCATAGATTGTGTTGGATGGAATTTCTCCTGCAATAATTTTACAGAAAATACAATTTTCATCTCTCATTTTTTTATCCTTCTTTCTTATATTAAATTATGTTGTCGAATTTTGTAATTCGTTAATGATTGCAGTTTCCCTGTATTGGTGCTAAACTGTGACTGTCTAATGTGAAAATCTGAATGAGACCGGGGTGAAATTTTGTTAAATAGCGAGGACTACCTAAATATTTTCCATGAAATCAAAAATTCTATTACATTGATCAGCAGTTCTTTACAATTAGTTGAAAAGAAACATCCTGAAGTGTCTGATTTTGCGTATTGGGCAGAAACTATGTCCGAAATCACCTCATTACGGAACATGGTCACAGAGTTATCCTCTGCAAGGCTCTGCGATCATCTGAATCTCCGCCATGTTAATTTATATGATTATATGGAAGATATCCATGATTCCATCTCCGCCTTCGCAGCTCTTGATTTTCACTGCAACATCATAACGGAAGAAAATCTTCCCGAAATCGATATTGATCCCCAACTACTCAAACAGGCTCTCATTAATTTACTGAAAAATGCTTATGAAGCCATGGATAAATCAGGAACCGTAACCATCCGCGTTTCATCCGAAAATGACGTTGTCCTTATCGCTGTAACCGACTATGGCGGAGGGTTAGATCCTGCCTTTGCAGACAGTATTTTTGAACCTTTTATCACTTCCAAAAACGGTGGCAGCGGTTTAGGTCTTGTCATCACCAAGCAGATTGTAGAATCCCATCACGGAACGATTCACTGTGATTCCAGACCTGGTGACGGCTGTACCTTTACACTCACTTTACCTCTTACACAAAGTTAAACATGGTATCTAACATACGAAGTGTCTTAAAATTACCTTTTGCCGTCATCTCACCTGTCATGAAAGCTCTCTGGAAGGTCATTCTGCCTTCCACGATACTCTCAAGAACCTGATCTGAAAGCTTTGCGATCACATCGATATTCTCCTGCTTTCCGTAACTAATCTCTAATTTGTCATCCTTTACAGCAATAAACAGAGGTTCTTTCATCCCATCAATCATAAATAAATAGCGGGCAGCAAAATCATGCTGTGGTGTAAAATGCCTCTGGAAATCTTTCATAAATGCATCCTGTGGCTGTGGATTCTTTCCAAGCATATCCTTAAACATGGATGCTAGTTCCTCGATATCCTCTTTTTGCTTCTTCACATAAGAGTCATCGGAAACATATTTGGATAACTGCTCACTCTCCTGTGGAGTCAGTTCTAACTGTGGTGTACGCGAAATGCTCCGCTTTACTGCCTGATTGCTTGTCGGAAGATTTTTGATCTTCTGGGAAATCGTACGATAAAGATTCTCGGCCTTTTTCTCAATGATGACGGTGTAATCCTCATTCATTTCAAACGTGACGAGATCCTCCACGTAACCGCAAAGTCCTGCACATGGCAGTCCGCCAAGAATCTCCCATGCATTGGCAAGCGTCATCTCTCCCTCACGTTCTCCGTAAGTGGTTGACATAACGATTGGCTGCATATAAGTAACCTTAATCTTTTCCTTGTCTCCATAAAGCCAGCACGCATCCAAAAACTGCTGCATGTATCCGCCAATTCCTAGCCATTCCACTGTCGTCGCCAGAATAATTCCATCCGCGTCTTTCATAGTCTGTGGAAGTGTTGCAATCTCATTTTTATGCTCATAGATATTGATGCGCTCTACAGTCACACGAAGTTCTTTTAAAACTT
>UMBY01015923.1_pt1 | contig 10968 bp, 8 predicted proteins | sample 1964101 | NCBI WGS metagenome assembly UMBY01 (sample SAMEA4835955, study PRJEB28245) | human gut metagenome | biome: gut microbiome; material: fecal sample | place: Denmark | collected 2008 | reverse complement strand
GGTCCTGCTTCTTATGGTATGACAGATACTATGGGACGTATGCACTCTGATGCACAGTTCGCTGGATCTTCTTCCGTACCGGCTCACGTTGAGATGATGGGTCTGATCGGAATGGGTAACAACCCAATGGTTGGTGCTACTGTTGCTGTTGCAGTATCTGTTGAGGAAGCTGCAAAGGCTGGTAAGTTCTAAGAAAAAAGTAAGTAATAGCAAGGCTTTGAGGGTCTCCGGAGAAATCCGGAGGTCCTTTTTCTTTTATTTAGAATTGTAATTTTAATTTTAATAACTAAATTGCGATATTTCAAAATTAAATTTCGTTTATTGTAGTATCAAATTGTTTGAAGTGCATTTTTATGGTATGATAATAAATACAAGCTAAATACAATAGTAAATACAATGTGAATAATAAAAAATATAAGTCAGAGGTAAAAGTATGGCCGTTAGTTATAAGAAGTTATGGAAATTATTGATTGATAAGGACATGATGAAGAAAGATCTGCGTGCGATGACAGGTGTTAGTACTACAACAATGTCCAGATTATCAAAGGACGAAAATGTAAGTACAGAAATTTTGTCAAAAATTTGTTCCGCTTTAAATTGTGATGTTGGAGATATCATGGAATTTGTTCCTGATAAAAAAGAGGAGCAGTAAGGAGGTACGGGAACATGGATCATTCTTATCCTTATATTGCGTCTTTGACCAGAGAGCCGTTCCTTTTCTACGAAATGCGTTCTACCGCCAAGCTAATGGTAGAAGGAAATTCCGATGATGAGGTTGTAAAAGAAATTGTAGAGCAGAATCTTTTCCAGTACCCAACGGAAAAATCTATTACACGCATGGCGAAAGCCTGTATCAAACGACTTCATGCACTGGAAGATGATTCTCTGGTTTCTGCGATTGCGTCACAGCCGACGGATGTAGCAAAACAGATTTGTCTGTATGCGTTGATGAAGCAGAGCCGACTGGTCTGGGAATTTATGCTGACAGTCATTGGTGAAAAGTACCGTTTAAGGGACACATCTTTTGGTAAGATAGACTTGAATACATTTTTTATGCGTTTGCAGGAACAGAATGATACCGTAGCTTCCTGGAGCGATACCACAATAACAAAGTTAAAACAGATTATTGCCAGAGTGCTCGTCGAAACAGAATATCTCGACAATCTCAAGGCAGATCATTTGAATCCAGTATGGTTGCATCCTGTTTTGGAAAATGCCATCAGAAGCAATGGCGATACGGCAATACTACCGGCGTTTAATTGCTTTTCATAGGAGGTAGTGTAGTCGAATGAGTGATATAAAAGAACGCCTGGACAAAGTTCGGGCATTGATTCAGGAACCGGAGTTTCTGGAAGGCAAGGGACTCAGTAATGAGGTGAATATCAGAATTTTCTGTTATGAACCGGAAAATGAAATGGTTGTCCGCCATTTTGTGAACCAGCTGGAAACAGATCAGTCCTTAGATTGTCATTTGATCGTTTGTAATTTATATAAAACATTTCTTTCCATTTGCGATGATATGGACATCACAGAAGCAATTCCTGATATGGAAGAGGCTGACGGAAGTGATTATCTTCTGGAGCAGCTTAACTCAGCAATCGGCAATGGAGAGTTCATTGATAAAATTCAGTATGAGCCCCATGAACTGGGGGATGTACTGATGTTGACGGGGGTAGGTGAAGTATTTCCATTTATGAGAATCCATACTTTATTGGAAGCTTTACAACCGTATTTTTCAGATGTTCCGATTTTAGTTATGTACCCAGGTGAGTTTGATGGTCGTCATGTAAAACTGTTCAACAGGCTTACCCCTAACGATTATTACCGGGCATTTAATGTGATTGATTAAGGGGGAATAAACCATGATAATTCGAGATATGTTTGCGGATGATATCAACCGCAAAATTAATGGTGTAATTAAAGTAGATCAGGCTGCTGACGATGTGATCGAGCAGGAGTTAAATGAATATGTCATTACCAGAGAATTGAAGAAACATTTCATTACTTTCTTCAACTATTATGGAGATGCCTTTGACCAGCCTACTGCTGATATGGGTGTTTGGATTTCTGGTTTCTTTGGAAGTGGTAAATCTCACTTCCTGAAAATGCTTTCCTACCTTCTGGAAAATAAAGAGGTAAAAGGTATCCGCAGTGTAGAACGTTTTCGTAAAAAGTTTGAGGATGATCCGGCAACCTTTATGCTGATCGACCGTGCCACAAAGGGACCGACGGAGACAATTCTGTTTAATATTGATATTGAGGGATTCAGCAATAAAGACAAGACAGCTGTTCTTCGCGTCTTTGCCAAAATGTTCTATAACCATCTGGGATTTTACGGAGAAAATCTGAAAGTTGCCATGATGGAGCGTTATATTGACCAGCAGGGTAAGACAGAGGAGTTCCGCAGAGTTTTTGAAGAAAAGAAAGGCAAGCCTTGGCTTGAAATGCGCCGTGCCTTTGCTTTCAATGGAAAGTTCATCATCCCGACACTGATGGAAGTTCTGGATATGAGTGAGGACGATGCCAAGACGTGGTTCAATGATAAAACTGCAACAGAAATTTCTATTGCACAGCTTGTTGAAGATATGAAAGCCTATGTAGATACCAAGCCTGCCAACTTCCGTCTGCTGTTTATGATTGACGAGGTTGGTCAGTATGTTGGTACGGATACCGATATGCTTTTGAACCTCCAGTCTCTGACCGAGAAAATCGGAAGTGAGTGCGAAGGTAAGATCTGGGTGATCTGTACCGGACAGGAAGCCATTGATGAAATCATCAAAGTTCGTGCCGATGAGTTCTCCCGTATCCAGGCTCGTTTCAAGACAAGACTGAGTTTATCTTCTTCCTCCGTGGATGAGGTCATCCAGAAGCGTATTCTGAAAAAGAAACCGGAAGCAACAACGGATTTGGAAACTGTTTATGAGCAAAATGATTCTGTCCTTCGTAACCTATTCAGCTTCAGTGGCTCTATTCTGGACATTAAAGGCTACTCCGGTCCGAGAGAATTTACAGAGAACTTCCCATTCGTGCCGTATCAGTTTATTATCATGCAGAAAGTATTTGCTGAAATCCGGAAACACGGAAATTCTGGTAAGCACCTGTCCGGTGGTGAGCGTTCCATGCTCTCCGGGTTCCAGGAAGCTGCACAGAAAATTCAGGAGAAGGACGAATATGCACTTGTTCCGTTCTTCCGTTTTTATGATACCGTACATACTTTCCTAGACGGTTCTATCCGCCGGGTAATCGAGCGTTGCCAGAAGGCTGCCGACAACGGTGATGGTATCGAACAGCAGGATGTAGATGTACTAAAACTTCTGTACTTGATTCGATATATTGATGACATTCCTTCTAATCTGGACAATATTGTTATCCTTATGGCAGACGATATTCGTGTAGATAAGATTGTTATGCGTGAAGCTGTACGCGGATGCCTTGATCGTCTGATGAGCCAGAACTATATCGGCAGAACCGGAGACACTTATAACTTCCTGACTGATGAAGAACAGGACATTCAGCGTGAAATCCGGGATACCAACGTGGATACCGCTTCTATTGTGGAGCGTATCGCTCAGATGATTTACGGTGACATTTTTACAACTAAGAAGTTTCGCTATGAAAAATATGACTTTGCTTTCGATCAGATGGTGGATGGCATTACGGTTGGCGTAGCAACAGGTGGTATGCGTCTGCGCTTTCTGACCGTTGCTGCCGATGCCATTGAAAAAACAGATTACCGTCTGATGACAGAATCCAAAGGAAATGAAGCAATCGTTGTTCTGGCTGATACGCCTTACTATGAATCTCTGGAATCTGCCATGAAAATTCGCAAGTATGTAAAGCAGAGAAATGTAAGTCAGCTTCCGAAAAGTGTGCAGAAAATCATCAGCGATCAGCAGGATGAAGCCACAAAATATGAAGAGAGTGCTATGGTCGAATTACAAAATGCCATTGAAGGAGCGCAGTTCTATGTAGATGGGGAACATCTGGAAATCAAAGCCGGAAATGCCAAGAGTAAGATTGATCAGTCTTTGGAATATCTGGTTTCTCATGTCTATAGCAAGCTCGACCTGATTAGGGAAAATGCTGGTAGTGATGCAGATATTATTGCGATTCTGATGGGTGCGGTAACAGCACTTCCGGGCATGGAACCGAACCGTGATGCTGCTTCTGCTATAGAAGAATATCTGGAAATGCAAGATGCAAAAAAACTGCCGACTTCTATGGCAGATGTGCAGAGTAAATACAGTGCGATTCCGTATGGCTGGAAAGAAATCGACATTGCTGCGGTTGTGGCACAGCTGATTTATTCCCAGAAAGTGACCATCAAGTTTGCTGGCAATACCATTCAGCCGGATGACCCGAAGTTGCCGGATATGCTCCGCAAAAAGAGTGAGATCGGAAAGACGTCTATCAGCAAACGTAAAAATATTTCTGCTACGATGCTACGTGATGTTAAAGAAATGCTACGGGAGTATTTTGATGTCATGGATGTACCGGATGATGAAGATGGCCTGATTCGCTTTGTGACTGAGAGATTCAGTGAACAGCGTGATTACTATGCTTCTCTGGATGCTCGTTATGACGGACATAAATACCCGGATCGTGCATTGGTACAGGAAGCCATTCATCTGATGGATGATGTACTTTCTCAGAAGAAAGACAATATTGCTCTGATTGAGCGTGTGCTGAAAAAAGAGGATGCTCTCTTTGATAATAAAGAAGCCATGAGCAACGGCATTGAAAACTTCTTCAAAACTCAGGTAACAGTATTCGACCAGGCAGTGCAGTTTGAAAAATCTCTGCACGATGACCTTGACCGAATTGCAGAAAATGAGGAAGCACATAAGGCGCTGAATACCATTCGCCTGATTACCATGGTTGAAACCGGAGGTAAGTTCAACTATAACCGGATTCGTGAACTGAATCCGTTGATGGATACGGTGCGTACCGCCCATGATAAGATGTTGGAAGAAAAACGTACCGAGGTTCTGGAAACGGTTCGTCAGTGTATGGAAGCAACCCACACTGTCGCAAACGGCGATTCCAAGGCATCCCATCTGATTGAAAAATCAGACCGATATTTCAGCCAGTGCAAGGAGAAAATCGCAGAATTAAAGAGCCTTGCCCTTTTGGATGCCATGTTCCTGCCGATGTGCCAGTATAAGGATGATACCGTCAGCAATATCGAGTCTGTTCTGGCTCCGCCTGCACCGAAGCCACCAGTACAGCCAACACAGCCGGGGAAAGAAGTTGCTCCGGCAAAGAAAAAGGTTGTCCGTGCCTATAACCGGCAGGTTGTATTCCAGGCAAAGACTTTACAGACGGATGCGGATATTGATGATTATGTAGAAAAGATTCGTTCTCAGCTGAAACAGTTGCTGAAGAATTGCGACGAGATTAAGCTGAATTAAAGGTGGAGAACAATAGAAAATGGAACTGATTAGTGCAGCTATTGGCATTTTAGGAGTTATTATTGGCTGGTTGTTAAATGAACTGACTACTATTTTTCGAGGACGACCGAAGCTATGTTTCCAAATGGTAGCAACCCCAGAAAATGAGTTGACAGAGAAAGAATATCGTGTGAAAGAAAGTTTTTCTGAACATGGAATTGAAATCTTTAATGTCGGTGAGAAGCCTTTTGTTTTGGAAAACTTCGTAATTTGTTATAAGAAAAAAATATTGGTAGATTGTCAAATGCCAGAAAGCGATAGAATTATATTGCCGTTCCATAATGTCGTATATACTTTATCCGAACAGGAAGCAGACGCATTGGAATGGCATTGTCAAATGGAATATTTTGAGGAATGTCAAGTAACTGCAATTAGTATTGAAAAGAAAAAAGCAAAAGGAATACTACAAGTTCCATTGTTTGCGATAAGGTCAAATATTAGAAGTATTGGAATCAATAAAAAAGAATAGGAGACAGATATGGAAAATAACCCAAAAGTGTTTATTTCATATGCCCATAAAAATCAAGCATATGAAGATAAAGTGTTGGAATTGGCAAATAGACTACGTTCAGAAGGCATTGATGCGATGATAGACCAATATGAAGAAGCACCTCCTGAAGGATGGCCGAGGTGGATGGAGCATCAAATCATGGAGTCAGAGTTTGTTCTTGTTTTATGTGAAGAAACATATTATCAAAAACTCTATTCCGAGAAAAAGGGGAAGGGCGTTGTATGGGAGGCTAACATTGTCTATCAAATGTTATATGATTCAGCGGCAGAAACAAATAAATTCATTGCGGCATTTTTTGATGACGATGATCAGCAGTATATACCCACACCGCTGAAACCATACACATATTATAATCTTTCGGATGAAAGACAATATGAAAGGCTGTATTGGCGTTTTAGGGGGGTTACCAATAGTAAAAAGCCCCCATTAGGTGAATTGAAACCATTACCAGAAAAGAAGCGAAAAACAATGTTCTTTTCTTCACCAATTAACCTTGAAAAGTGGAATGCTGCAAAGTGGAGAGGTACAGTATATCTTTGGGGTGGAGATGCACCTGCCATAGGCTTGTTTTTTACAAATTACTCAGTGGGTAAAGAAATTTTCAAAGAGTGGAAGAAAAAATACAAAGATATGGCATTCGCAGATACTTTTTTGAAGGTTGATTATATTGTTCCACCGTTTCCTAAGTCATGTTGGGTATATAAATCGTATGACAGAAATTATGGAAAAGGATATTTTCTGCATATAGGTGCAAATATTGACGAAAGTATTAGTCGAGCTAATAATTGTGGAATAGAAATGCAACAACTACTTTTGGCAACGGTTTCACGTTACCAGTGGATGAATGAAAATAACGGATCAGGTAATAGAGATCAGTTTTTAGATATGTATAACAAGACAGGAAAATATTATTTAGTTCCTGTCGGATTAAAGAATCCATCAATGGGAGTTGTAATAGAGAATATGCAATTTGATTTTGAGTACGCAATTCTAATGAAAGAAATAACGGTTACAGCTGGAACAAAGATAACGGAGGAGAATCCCTGCAAAGCAGTTCTTATGGAGCCGGAGGAATGATATATGGATAAAAATGCGATAAAAAAGTTTGCTGTTTGGGCAAGAACAGAGCTAATCGCCCGTGTTTCCCTAAAAGGTGTGGAATACGGTATTACAGAGGACAACATTGAAGATGCCAATGCGGACAGCGTTGGCGGCAAAGTCCTTACTGCCGATGAAAAGAAGCAGCGTCAGGCTCTGATTGCCGAGATTAATGATAAAGGATATAAGCAGGTCATGGAGGAGGTTGCCTACACCTGGTTCAACCGCTTCTCTGCTCTGCGATTCATGGAAGTCAACGGTTATCTTCCTTCCCATGTGCGTGTATTTACGGACGAGGAAAACAATTTTAAGCCGCAGATTATAACCGAAGCCATTCATTTGGATTTGGATGGATTGGATATGGAAAAGGTCTATGCGCTGAAAGATGCAGAAAAGACTGAAGAATTGTATAAATATCTGCTGATCGTGCAGTGCAACGCTCTGAATAAGATTCTGCCGGGAATGTTCCAGAAAATTGCGGATTACACCGAGCTTCTTCTGCCGGACAATCTGCTCCGTGAAGGCAGTATTATTGATAAAATGATAGATATGATTCCGGAAGATAATTTTGATATTCGGTCTGAGAATGGACAGGTTGAAATTCTTGGCTGGCTTTATCAATATTATATTTCGGAAAAACATGATGAAGTTGTTAATATAAGTAATAAGGAACCTGTTAAGAAAGAAGATATACCAGCAGCAACCCAGTTATTTACAACAGATTGGGTGGTACGCTATATCATTGATAACAGTGTCGGAAAATATTGGATTGAAAGAAAGCCTAATAGTACTTTAAGAGAACAATTAGAATATTTTGTATCCCCTAAAAATGGTGAAATTTCGTATATTGAAGATAATATTATACCCCAGGAGATGACAATATTTGATCCTTGTATGGGGTCAGGACATTTTCTGGTGTATGCTTTTGATGTTCTTATGAAAATTTATACAGAGTATGGATATTCTGAAAGGGAAGCAACCGCAGAGATTATCGAGCATAATATTTTTGGAGTTGATATTGATGTGCGTGCGGCTCAGTTAGCGTACTTTGCGATAATGATGAAGGCTCGTCAGTATGACCGCCGCTTCTTCAGTCGTGGTGTTCAGCCCCATGTGTATGCCATTGTAGAGAGCGGGCATACTGATAAAGATGGGAAAAAGCATAAAAATTATGATGAATATGCGCTTGAGTATTTTTGCAATGGGGATGTAAAGCTGAAAACAGCTATGGATACCATTATCAGAGAATTACATGATGCAAAGGAATATGGTTCTATTTTGACCGTTACACAGCAGAGTTGGTCTGCCCTGTATGACCGTTTCGCTGAGATTACGGAGGATATAAATATGTCCCGTGATATGGCATTAAAGGAACTGTTGCCTTTAGTTGAAGTTGCGCAGACCCTATCTACCAAATACACTGTTGTGGCAACGAATCCACCGTATCTTAATAAGTATAATTCTAAGCTGAAAGACTATTTGACAGATAATTATAAGGATTATTCAGGGGATCTTTTCAGTGTATTTATGTTTAGAAATTTTCAGTTTTGCAAAAAATCTGGATATTCAGGATTTATGACTCCATTTGTATGGATGTATATTAAAACCTATGAAAAGTTGAGAAAGCATATTATTGAAAATAAAGGCATTTCAACACTGATTCAAATGGAGTATTCAGCATTTGAAGAAGCAACTGTTCCTATTTGCGCATTTGTATTGACTAACGATAAAAGTAAAAAGGTGGGTCAGTATTTTGACTTATCTAAATTTGTTGGAGGAATGAATATTCAAAAGGAAAAAGTCTTAGATGCAATTCATCATCCAGAATGCACATATTTTCATGATTTTGATCAGGATAACTATAAACGTATTGATGGAAGCCCGATTGCATTTATGGCAAGTGAAAAATTACTGAGGATATTTGAAACAGCTGAACCATTGAAAAAAATTGCAGAGCCTAAAGTTGGATTGCAAACAGCAAAGAATGATGTTTTTTTGCGCTTGTGGTTTGAGTGTAACTATAACAAAATAGGGCTTGGTTGTAGGAAATTATCTGACACAGAAGAAGGCATTCATAAGTGGCTTCCATATAATAAGGGAGGTTCATTTAGAAGATGGTATGGAAATCGAGAGTATGTTATAGATTGGCTTTTTAATGGTAGAGCTATTCGACAAAATCCTGGTGCTGTCATAAGGAATCCTCAGTTTTATTTGAAACCATGTATTACGTGGTCAGATATTACAAGTGCAGCTTTTTCAGGAAGATATTGTGAGGGTGGATTTTTATTTGATGTTAAAGGTTCAAGTGGATTTCCACAAATGAAAAAACTATATTATGTATTAGGATTTCTTAATTCGAAAATCTCACAGAAATGTATCAAAATTTTGAATCCGACTATTTCAACACAAGTTGGGGATATGGCAAGAATACCAGTATATTTTGATGAAAATAAAAAGTCTGAAATAGATGCAAGTGTTAAAAAATGTATTGATTGTTCTCGAAACGATTGGGATTCCTTTGAAACCTCATGGGACTTCCAGCACCATCCACTGCTTCGCAAAGTTCCGACTATTGCCGAAGCCTTTGACCAGTGGCAGGCTGAATGTGATGACCGATTTAATCAGCTGAAAGCCAATGAGGAGGAACTGAACCGTATCTTCATCGACATTTACGGCTTGCAGGATGAGCTAACACCAGAGGTTGAGGATAAGGATGTTACTGTCCGCAAGGCTGATCTTGGCAGAGATATTCGTTCTTTCATTTCCTATGCGGTTGGCTGTATGTTCGGTCGCTACTCTCTGGATATGGATGGTCTTGCTTATGCCGGCGGTGAATGGGATGCCAGCAAGTATGATTCATTCGCTGCGGATAAGGATAACATTATCCCTATCTGCGACGATGAATACTTCGAGGATGATATTGTCGGTTTGTTCGTAGAGTTTGTGAAAACCGTTTATGGCGCAGATACCCTGGATGAAAACCTGAAATTCATTGCCGATGCTTTGGGCGGCAAAGGTCAGCCGAAGGATGTAATTCGGAATTATTTCCTGAGCAACTTCTACTCCGACCATTGCAAGATTTATCAGAAACGCCCAATCTATTGGCTGTTTGACAGCGGCAAAAAGAACGGCTTTAAGGCTCTGATCTATATGCACCGCTATCAGCCGGACACCATTGCCCGCATCCGTACCGACTATGTGCATGAACAGCAGGCTCGTTACCGCACTGCCCTTGCCGATCTGGAACAGCGTATTGCAAATGCGTCTACTGGCGAGCGTGTGAAGCTGAACAGAAAGCTGACCACCTTGCAGGCACAGGATACTGAAATCAGAACCTACGAGGAAAAGATTCATCACCTTGCTGACCAGATGATTTCGATTGACTTGGACGATGGTGTGAAGAAGAATTATACAATTTTCCAGGATGTTTTGGCTAAAATAAAGTAAGGAGGGCTTGCTCATGATGACTGCAAACCCGATTTTACTTCAGAAAAAATATGCTCGTGTCATTGAGTGCTTTGCCAAACAGCAGGGACTTTCTCTGGATGAGGCATTGGGATTATTTTATCATTCCGAAGTTTATCAGCTAATGCGAGATGGTGTTTCTGATATGCACTGCATGAGTGATCTGTATCTTGTAGAGGAATTAAGACTGGAATATACAGAGAAGTTTCTGGAAAATTGCCAATAACTGAAATGTGAGTTTGGTATTTATTCGTGATGAGGTGCTACAAAATGATTGATTTTGACAATCCGAACACGTTCCCAAAAGAATTGAAAAATTGGGGAACTGAATTTGAAAAGATGATTCTAAGAAAAGTAGATACGAATAACAGTGAAGAGGGGTGGCAAATTGAACATCAGTTGCAGGAGATTAGAGTCGGTGAATCGAAGTTGGTTACTGATTTT
>UMBY01011628.1_pt1 | contig 11078 bp, 6 predicted proteins | sample 1964101 | NCBI WGS metagenome assembly UMBY01 (sample SAMEA4835955, study PRJEB28245) | human gut metagenome | biome: gut microbiome; material: fecal sample | place: Denmark | collected 2008 | reverse complement strand
GCGGCAGCTGACTGCCGATGCCAGCTTTGTGGTAGTCACAGTCCATAAGTCGCCCGACGGAGATGCCATTGGATCGATGTTGGCCTGGGCGCAGTATCTGCAGGCTCTGGGCAAGGAGGTCACCTGCGTGATCCCCGATGCCGCTCCCGACTTCCTGATGTGGCTCCCAGGATCGCAGACGCTGCTCCGCTACGACAAGCATCCCGACCGTGCGAAGGAGGCCTTCGACAAGGCCGACCTCGTCTGCTGTCTCGACTACAACGACCTCTCGCGCACGGGGGACATGGCGGACGTCATTGCCCAGTCAAAGGCGCCCCGACTGCTCATCGACCACCATGTGGGCCCGACCGTCGAGGCGGCGCTCTCGGTGTCTCATCCCGCGATGTCGAGCACGTCGGAACTCGTCTTCCGCCTGCTGTGGCAGTTGGGCGCCTACGACGAGATGACGCTGCAGATGGCGCAATGCATCTACTGCGGCATGATGACGGACACGGGGGCCTTCACCTACAACTCCAATGCGCCAGCCGTCTATCTCATCATCAGCCACCTGCTGGAGAAGGGCGTGGACAAAGACCGCGTCTATAACCGCGTCTATAACAACTACTCGCCACAGGCCATCAAGTTCAGGTCCTATGTGATCTTCAAAAAACTGCGCGTCCTGCCGGCCTCCCATGCGGCCTACTACACCGTCACGCGCGACGAAATGCGCCGATTCCAGTTTGTCCGGGGCGACCTGGAGGGCGTGGTCAACATCCCGCAGAAGATCAAAAAACTCAAACTCTCCATCTCGCTGCGCGAGGACACCGAGAAGGACCAGGTCATACGCGTCAGCCTCCGTTCGGGCAATGGGTTCCACTGCCGCAAGATGGCGGAGGAGTTCTTCCACGGCGGAGGACACGAAGACGCGGCTGGCGGACGCCTGGAGTGCTCCATCGAGGAAGCCGAGCAGGTGGTCCTCCGAGCCATCATGACCTACAAGGAGCAGCTGCGATGACCCCTCGCGGCCCAGGATCATGGTCTGTAGGGCAGTCTTTAATGTCAAAAGTAGCTAAAAATGGGCGTCGTCTTATGGTGGAACAGACGATTTGCTATAACTTTGCAGTAAGATATTATTGAACGTAAAAGATTCCGATGAAGAAAACGCTTTTTCTCCTCCTCCCGCTCGCAGCTCTGCTCTGGTCGGCGTGCAGCAATGACGAGACCTATGCTGACCAGCGCAAGCGAGAGAACGGAGCCATCCGCCAGTATCTCAACGACAGCAGCGTGACGGTCATCTCCGAGCGCCAGTTTTTCGATCAAGACACGATGACCGACGTGAGCAAGAACGAGTTTGTGCTGCTCGAGTCTTCGGGCATCTATCTCCAAATCGTAGAGAAGGGTTGCGGAGAGAAGATCAAGGATGGCGAGACGGCCACCGTGCTCTGCCGATTCACCGAGCGCAACCTCCTCACCGATAGCATCATCGCCACCAACAACATCCTCTATTTCAGCGCGCTGGTCGATAAAATGTCGGTCACGAACACCTCCGGCACCTTCACGGCCTCCTTCGACCCCACGTCGAGTGTGATGTATCAAGTCTATGGAAGAAGTTCCGGCAGCACGCAGGTGCCCAACGGATGGCTTTCCCCGCTGCCTTACATCAAGGTGGGTAGGCCGCTCTCGGCCGACGACCGCATCGCCCGCGTGCGCATCATCGTACCCTCCACCGAGGGCACCTATGCGGCCACGATGTCGGTCTATCCGTGTCTCTACGATATCACCTACGAGCGCGGAAGATAACATGCAATTACAAAACTAAAGAGAAAATATGACACTGATCAAATCCATTTCCGGCATCCGTGGAACCATCGGAGGCCCTACCGGCGATACGCTCAACCCGTTGGACATCGTCAAGTTTACTACGGCGTATGCCAAGTTTATCCGTCAGAGCGACCCGACGGGCAGCAACTGTATCGTGGTAGGCCGCGACGCGCGCATCTCGGGCGACATGGTCCGACTGGTGGTCTGCGGCACACTGATAGGAATGGGCTATGACGTGCTCGATATCGGGCTTGCCACGACGCCAACCACCGAACTGGCCGTCCGCATGAGCCATGCGGCAGGTGGCATCATCGTCACCGCCAGCCACAACCCGCGCCAGTGGAACGCGCTCAAGTTGCTCAACCACGAGGGCGAGTTCCTCACCAAGGACGACGGCAACGCCGTGCTCGCCATGGCGGAGAAGGAGGACTTCGACTATGCTGATGTCGATCATATAGGCACTTACCGCCAGGACGACAGTTTCGACGACCGCCACATCGAGGCCGTCCTCGCGCTCGACCTGGTCGATACGGAGGCCATCCGCAAGCGTGGATTCCGCGTCGTCGTCGATGCGATCAACTCCGTCGGCGGCGTCATCCTGCCGAAGCTCCTCGACCGACTGGGCGTCGGCTACACCATCCTCAATGGCGAGGCCAATGGCGACTTCGCCCACAATCCGGAGCCGCTGGAGAAGAATCTCGGAGGCATCATGGGCGAGGTGGCAGCAGGAGGCTATGACCTCGGCATCGTCGTCGATCCCGACGTCGATCGTCTCGCCTTCATCCAGGAGGACGGCAAGATGTATGGCGAGGAATATACGCTCGTCAGCGTGGCCGACTACATCCTCGATCATGTGAAGGGAGCCACCGTCTCCAACCTCAGTTCTACGCGCGCCCTGCGCGACGTCACCGAGCGCCATGGCTGCCAGTATTTTGCCTCTGCCGTCGGCGAGGTCAATGTCACCACCAAGATGAAGGAGGTGGGTGCAGTCATCGGTGGCGAGGGTAATGGCGGAGTCATCTATCCCGAGAGCCACTACGGTCGCGACGCCCTGGTCGGCATCGCCCTCTTCCTCAGTTCGCTGGCACAGAAGGGACTGACGTGCAGCGAGCTCCGCAAGACGTTCCCGACCTATTATATTGCCAAGAACCGCATCGACCTCACGCCCGACACCGATATGGATGCCATTCTGGGCAAGGTCAAGGAGCGCTTCGGATCGATGGACGACGTGCGGGTAACGGATATTGATGGCGTGAAACTCGACTTCCCGACGAAGTGGGTCCACCTCCGCAAGAGCAATACTGAGCCCATCATGCGCGTCTATAGCGAGGCGGCCACGATGGAGGAGGCCGACGCCCTGGGCAAGGAGCTCATGGACGTGGTCTATGAAATGACGAAGTAGGAGAGGGTACTGCCCCCTACAGCCTGTATCTTTATGAGGCATCTGCCTGGCGTCGAGCGCCGGGCAGGTGCCTTGTCCATAAAACCTATTTTCCTATTCTAACGAGATCTTTTGCCCTATGGATCATTTGTTTCTGCTGCAGTTCGCATGCTTCCTGTTCATGCTGTTCAATGCGTTCACCCTCGCCGTCACCCGTCTCCAGACGCGATGGCTCAATCCGCGCTATGAGCGCGCACGATGGTTGATCTTTGTCGGCATCATGGGCTTGGCGGCGCACTATCTGATGCAGATGCGCTATGGGTTCAGGGCCGTTGACGACGCGGTGGGTGCCACGGTTAATGCCCTCGTCTATGCACCCTGTTTTTCGCTCATTTCGATGGGCATCTTCCATATCGAGGCCACCCATGTCCGGCGGAGGAGGGTCTATGTGGTCTGCGCGGCGATCAACCTGGCGATCTTCGCCTGTTTCTTCATCGGCTTCCTCCAGCATGGCGAAATGCGCATCGGGGCCTGGCTCTATGCTATGCTGGCCCTCTTTGCCGCCAATGTGGTCTATTGCATCGTCGTCATCGTCCGCGAGATCATCAAGCGCCGCCGTCTGCTGGAGACGATGGCGGGCGGCGACCTCATGCCCTATGTACGCTACTCCCGCGCCAGCCTCCTCATCCTCTTCTTCCCCGCCGTGGTGTCGCCCTTTGCCATCATCTCCACCAAGATGCTTTACTTTTTTGCGCCCCTGGGGCTCATGGCTTTCCTCTTTTTCGTCCTGAGTTTCGTGGCCCTGGGCTACAGCTATCAGCCGAAGGAGTCGCTGCTCGACGAAGAGGCGGAGGAAAAGGTCAGCCCTGTTGTCGTAGTCGCTCAGCAGGAGAAGACGGTAGCGCAACAGGCCGTCGCGGCTCATGGTGTCTCTTCTCCTGATGTCGCTTCTCCTGGTGTCGTTTCTCCTGGCGAAGCGGCTCCTGCCAACGAAGCTCATCCTGGCGTAACATCTGCCAATGCGCCTCATGCCAATGCGCCTCATGCTGGCACAACCCCTGATAACGCAACGCCTGATAACGCATTTCATGCCGACGCGGCCCATGCAGCCGACCAGGCGGAGGAGACGCAAACTGCCTCGCTGATGCCTGAGGATCGAAGAAAGCAGATCCAGCAGCGGCTGGACGAATGGTGCGCGGCGATGGGCTATAAGGATGGGGGGGGTGAACCTCCTCTCCCTCTCCCATGCGATCCATGTCTCGAAAGACGAACTCACGATATACTTCGACCAGTCTCTGAAGACTACGTTCCGGATATGGCTGAGCGACATCCGCTTCGCTGCGGCCAAGAAAATGATGATTGCCAACCCCGATTACAGCAATGATATCATCTCCTCCGAATGTGGTTTTACTTCCCGCACCCACCTCTACCGCATCTTCAAGGCGCGTGAGGCGTGTACGCCGACCGTTTGGCGGGAGCGCTATTTGGCCGGATCCCACGATTCGGACGCGTCTCTTTCGTAGCAGGGAGACGAGCCCTTTTCTCCGTATCAGAAGATTCCCTTTTCTCCGTATCTGAAGATCCCTTTTCTGATATTTGACGGCTCTTTCCTTGGTTTCTTAAAATATGTAAACGCAACCGCTCCTGGCTATGAACCATTGTCTCTTTGGTAGGAAGGAGACAACTATTTACCACCAAAGAGACACCTGAACAGGACAATGCGACACCCTGTCTCACTACTTTTCCCTACTTTTGTACTAATTTTGAAGGTCGGAATGACCCGCACGTTGTGGAGGCTTAGTCCTCGTCGTGTGCGCCCGACGGACTAATCGTGAAGACAATAATCAAAAACAAGAAATAAAAGTATGAAGAAAAAAAAGTATCTCAAGCCCCAGGTTGACGTAGCGCAGACTGGGCCGTGCATGATGATCAACCCCTCGCAGGTAAGGATTTATAGAGGGCGGTTTCAGAATCGACAGGAACTGGAGAAAGCCGAATTTACCTTAGACGAGGACGGTTTCCTCTGGGGGGAATAGACAGCCTATTGCCCCTTCTTTCTATCACAATCAACGAATGGTGCCGTGGTGCACCCAAACTAAAACAAAAAATGACTATCAACATGATCAAGAAAATGACCCAATATCTATTGCAGCGCCGATGCGCGCTCTCGCTCTTGCTGATGCTTATGCTCCTGCAGCCCGTGATGGCGCAGACACAGGATCCTATAATGTATGCGAGATTGAACCGAGAGACTCAGACCCTCACGCTCTATTATGACACGAATTTCGTTGAAGGGAACGATCAAGGTATTTCCCATAGTCCCTTGTGGCAAACTAAAGCTGAAAGAAAAAAAATAAAAAGCGTGGTCTTTGACGAGAGTTTCAAGGATGCACGGCCCAAAGATTGTGGAGCCTGGTTTTGGTGGTTCGAAGGTTTGACAACGATTGAGCACTTGGACTATTTGAACACGTCAGAGGTCGATGATATGCGATTAATGTTCTCCTCCTGTACCAGCTTGGAAACACTTGATTTGTCTTCCTTTAATACGGAAAAGGTCAAATACATGTATGCTATGTTTGATGGCGCTACGAATCTACGCTCAATCAAGTTGCCCAAAGGCTTCATAGGCAGCAGCGTGACTGATCTCCGTAGTATGTTTAAGGATTGCACAAGCCTTACCGAACTCGATCTATCCGGTTCTAATGCCGAAAACGTGAAAGACATGGGCGAGATGTTCTATGGCTGTAGGGCGCTTTCCAAGCTCGATCTTACTGATTTTAAAACTGGACAAGTAACCACTATGGAGAATATGTTCTGCATTTGTAGCACGCTTGAAACCCTCGATGTCTCCAGTTTTAATACCGAAAACGTGACCACTATGCTAGGAATGTTCAATAATTGCTCGTCACTTCGGAGTCTCGATCTCCCTGGCTTTAATACTGCAAATGTGACGCAAATGTCATCAATGTTCGAAAAATGCTCGTCACTTCGGAGTCTCGATCTCAGCAGTTTCAATACCAGAAAGGTGGCTTACATGCAAAACATGTTTCAAGGATGTACTAACCTTGAAAGTATTGATTTAAGCAGTTTTGATACGGAGAACATGAAATCTATGACTGGGATGTTCTTCTCATGTACGAAGCTTGAAACGCTTGATCTCTCCTCGTTTGCAACGCCCAAAATGGTTTCCATGGTTGATGCGTTTAGTAATTGCAAAAACCTCAAGACGATCTATGTCACTTCTGCATTTACTACAGATAAAGTAACCCTAGATTTTTCGATTTTTGACGGATGTGTTAATCTGCCAAACTTTAATCCTGCTAAGACGTCTGTGGAGATGGCTCACACGGGAGCGGGAGGTTATCTCACGGCTGCTACTGCCAGTTGGGTGCGATGGGATGCGCCAACCGGCACGCTCTCCTTCCATCGCGGCGCCACGAAGCCCGAGGGCGTCAACATCCTTGCTTTAGGCACTGGAACTTCTCCGGATTGGGGCACGTATGCGGCAGAAATCAAGAAGGTGGTCTTCAAAGCCGGTTTCCGGGATGAAACCCACTGGACGTGCTCCAATTGGTTTAATGGTTGTACGAATCTTACCAGCATAGAGGGTATCGAAAACCTCAACACGTCCAACGTCACGAATATGTCAGGGATGTTTGCCCAGTGTTCGAACCTCGAAACGCTCGATCTTTCCCATTTCAACACAGAGAAAGTAACAACAATGACCCAGATGTTCTATGGATGCACAAAACTCCATAAACTCAACATTTCTTGTTTCAATACGAAGAATGTGATATCCATGAACCAAATGTTTTCCAATTGTTCAAGTTTGGATTCGCTGGACTTGTCCCATTTCAATGCGGAGGGTGTGAATTATCACGGCTTATACGCTATGTTCTCTGGTTGCAGTTCTCTTAAGTTTCTCGATGTGTCCAACTTCCCGGCTAATAGGCCCAAAATGCAGCTGGATGCTATGTTCAAGGGATGTAGTAGTCTTCAAACGCTTGATCTTTCCAGTTTCAGCACTGGTTTGGCAAATTCTGTTACCGATATGTTTGACGGATGCTCCGCGCTTCGGACTATCTATGTCAGCGATCATTTCACATTCAAATATGGAGTTTCAAGTTCAAATATGTTCCGCAACTGCGAGAACTTAAAAGGTGCTATTGACTTCATCCCTCAATATAAGGATAGTAAGTACGCAAACTACGTGTCAGGTTATCTCACCAAGAAGGTTGGCACGAATGGCAATGAGATCATTGGAGCCACAGGTAGTCCACTCACCATCGACGCGCTGCCTTTGGATGACAGCAAGGCATACAAGCTCTACGAAGACTGCGACGTGAACGACGCTTCCTACGAGCGCCAGGTAAAGTCTGAATGGGCAACGCTCTGTCTGCCCTATACCATCCTTCCCAGTTCGGAGGCCAACACCTGCTACTTCTATACCCTGAAATCGGTAGGAACGGAGAGTGTCGAGCTCGTGCGCGTGGAGGAAGGCGTGATAGAGGCAGGCCAGCCTGTCGTCGTTCGCAAGAAAAACGCGGAACAGACCAGCTTCTGCGTCGTGAGCGGTACGGCTTCTCCCGACGAGAAGGCGAAGGCCGTGACAGAACCCAAGACGGGGGAGAATGGTCAGCAGAATGCAGCGAGTGGTGAACAGAATGCTGAGAGTGGTGAACAGAATACAGCGAGTGGTCCTCGTCTGATCGGTACGTTTGCGCCCATCGAACTCAACGACGACTGCTATTTCATCGCCAAAGACCTGTTCCGCCTGGTCAGCGACTACAAGCTTGCTGCCACCGGCGTGAAGATAGCTGCCTACCGCGCCTATATCCAGCCCGATGCTACGCAGAAGGGTGGATCCGCCCAGCTCACCATCGGCGTGGATGAGGGCACCAGTCAGGTAGATGCCGCTACCCTCGTCGATCTGCTCAACGACACCGAGGCGGAATACTACGACGTGCAGGGCCGCCGCATCCCGCAGTTGCAGCGAGGCATCAACATCGTCAAGGTTGGCTCCAAGGTCATGAAGGTCTTCTGCCCCCGATAATTCCCGTTGCGACTCGCTTTCGCGCTTCGCCTCCCGCGTGTCGCCCCCAACCACACATAAGTAAGCCGCCCGAACCAGTCAAAAGCTGATTCGGGCGGCATCATTTTTTATGCAGTCTTGATCAGGAGGAAGCGTCCCATTTTTTAGTCTTCGTCCTTCTGCTCAGCCTCATGCTCGGCGATGAGCTTCTGCTGGATGTCGTTGGGCACCAGCTCGTAGCTTGCAAACTTCGTCGAGAAGCTGGCGCGTCCACCCGTGAGGGAGCTGAGCGCGATGCTGTAGTTGGAGAGCTCCTTCAAAGGAATCTTCGCCTGCAACTTCTGGTAGCCAGCCTCGCTGTCCATGCCCATGATCATGGCGCGGCGGCCCTGCAGGTCGCTCATCACGTCGCCCATGTAGTCGGCCGGCACATAGACCTCCAGATCGTAGATCGGCTCCAGAATCTTCGGACCAGCCTGCTTGAAGGCGTCGGAGAAGGCGTGGCGCGCGGCGAGCATGAAGGAGAGCTCGTTGCTATCCACCGGGTGCATCTTGCCATCATAGACGATCACGCGCACGTCGCGGGCGTAGCTACCCGTCAGCGGACCGTGCTCCATGCAGTCCATGATACCCTTGAGGATGGCGGGCATGAAGCGTGCGTCGATGGCACCACCGACCACGGAGTTGATGAAGACGAGCTTGCCGCCCCACTCCAGGTCCACTTCTTCGCGGCCCTTGATGTTCATCTTAAACTCCTGACCGTTGATGTTGAACGTCGTCGGATCGGGCATGCCCTCGGCGTATGGCTCCACAATCAGGTGGACCTCGCCAAACTGTCCGGCACCACCCGACTGCTTCTTGTGGCGGTAGTCGGCGCGAGAGAGTTTCGTGATGGTCTCACGATACGGGATGCGCGGCTCCTCAAACTTCACGGCGAGTTTCTCGTTGTTCTCCATACGCCATTTCAGTGTGCGCAGGTGGAACTCTCCCTGTCCGTGGACGATCGTCTGGCCCAGTTCCTTGCTCTGCTCCACCACCCATGTCGGGTCCTCCTGGCGCATCTTGAGCAGGGCTGCCATCATCTTCTCCGTATCGCTCTCGTTGACGGCCTTGATGGCGCGTGAATACTTGGAGTTGGGATATTTGATGAAGTCGAAACGCTCCTCCGTACCCTTGCCGTTGAGCGTGTTGCCCGTCTTGACATCCTTCAGTTTCACGGTGCAGCCCAGGTCGCCCGCGTTGAGCTGATCCACGGGGATGCGGTTGGCACCCGCGCAGGCGAAGATCTGTCCGATGCGCTCCTTGCTGCCACGGTCAGCGTTGGTCAGGTCGTCGCCTGACTTGATCGATCCGCTCATCACCTTGAAGTAGCTCACCTCGCCGATATGCGGCTCCATACCCGTCTTGAAGAAGTAGATGCTCTCCGGACCGTTGGAGTCGGGAGACACCTCCTCACCACGCGTGTTGTGGACCTTCGGCATCTCGCTGACGAAGGGCACGACATTGCCCAGGAACTCCATCAGGCGCTGCACACCCATGTCCTTGTGGGCATCGACGCAGAACACCGGGAAGATATTGCGCATCACCAGGCCCTTGCGGATACCCTCGCGCATCTCGTCCTCCGTGAGCGTCTCCTCCTCGAAGAACTTCTCCATCAGCGCCTCGTCATTTTCGGCGGCTGCCTCCACGAGCGCCTTGTGGAGCTCCATGGCTTTCTCCATCTCCTCGGCGGGAATCTCCTCGCGCTTCGGTGCGCCACCGTCCGGACCCCATGAGAGTTTCTTCATGATGAGCACGTCGATGATCTCGTGGAAGTCGGGACCCGTCTGGACGGGATATTGGATCTGCACGCACTTCGGACCATAGATGTCCTTCATGCTTTGGATGAGTTGATCAAAGTCGCATTTGTCGCTGTCAAGCTGGTTGACTAGGAAGATGACCGGCTTGTGCAGCTTTTCGGTATATCGGAAGTTGTTCTGTGTGCCAACCTCCGGGCCATACTGGCCATTGATGAGTATGACGGCTTGGTCGGTGACGTTGAGGGCCGTGATGGCACCCCCCACAAAGTCGTCGCTACCCGGACAATCGATAATATTGAGCTTTTTGCCATTCCACTCTGCATGGAATACGGTGGGGAAGACCGAATAGCCGTACTCCTGCTCCACAGGGAAATAGTCGCTTACCGTGTTCTTGGCTTCTACGGAGCCACGACGCTTGATGATACCAGCTTCGAAAAGCATACTCTCGGCAAGTGTGGTCTTGCCGCTACCCGCACTGCCAATCAAGGCAATGTTTTTAATCTCATTTGTTTGATATACTTTCATATCGGATAGATTTAAGCGATTAATAATATCGTTATTTACTTGTAGGGTAATTGAAAGAGGACAGGCGATTCTGTCATTTCGCCCACTAAATTAGGCATTTTTTTTGTAAAAGCCAAACAACGATGGCAAAAGTACTCTATTTTTTAAAATTAATTAGTACTTTTGCAAGTGAAATGACAGGATTATACATACATATACCATTTTGTGCCAGTCGTTGCGTCTATTGCGGATTTTATTCGACGACGCTTCCCGCGCTGCGCAATGCCTACGTCGATGCCCTCTGCCAGGAACTGACGTTGCGGGCGGAGGAATTGCCTGCCGACGAGGCCATCACGACGATCTATCTCGGGGGTGGCACGCCGAGCCAGCTCACAACGGATCAGCTCGACTGTCTCTTCTCCTATATATATAAGGTATATAGGCCGCAGCCAGTCGAGGTGACGATGGAGTGTAATCCTGACGACATTACCCCAGCGTTTGCGGGTTGGATTGCCCAATCGCCCATTGACCGCATCTCGATGGGGGCGCAGACCTTCTCCGA
>UMBY01006164.1_pt1 | contig 11506 bp, 9 predicted proteins | sample 1964101 | NCBI WGS metagenome assembly UMBY01 (sample SAMEA4835955, study PRJEB28245) | human gut metagenome | biome: gut microbiome; material: fecal sample | place: Denmark | collected 2008 | reverse complement strand
ACGTCAGTGGAGCCAAATTCATGTATCCCGACCTCATTTGGAAGGAATTATTCGGTATGCTGAAAAACCTCGTGGCTGATTCATGCTGTAATAAAGGACAGTTTACGAATATTTGATTATGATTCCAAAAGACATCTTCAATCACTTCCCTAACTGGAGAAAAAAAAATCCCCAGTTGGGAAAATAAAAAAAACTATTTGCTTCGTCATCTTCAAAATCAAACACTAACCTTTTTAAGTTCAGAAGTTATAGAAGTTAAAGAAGTTATCACTCCCTTCGGTCGTTCGGGAAGTTAAGGGACAACAGCCCTTTTGGAATGGGAGTTTGGGGCATGTCCATAAAGGCATTAGTCCCTTAACTTCTCTTAACCTCCCTCTAACTTCCCTTAACTCCTTGGGGAAAATATTCCCTCAAGACATATGGCTTTCACTTCGCGTTTTCGTTTTTCAAGTTATTAGTGTTAAAAATGTTCATTTTCTTTGTGGAATAAGAAAAAAGTATTACTTTTGCATGTGTCTTTTAAAGAAAAGGAAGATTGGCAGAGTGACCGAATGCGCTGGACTCGAAATCCGGTATACCCTTTTCCGGGTATCGGGGGTTTGAATCCCTCATCTTCCGCAAACCTAAGGTGAAACCATCATGAAAAAAATAATCATTTCCATACTCTTATTTTTGCCCTTGATGTCTGTTCAAGCGCAAAGTGTCCTCACACCCCAACAGCAGTTGGAGGAGGCTCAGAAAAAGCTTGAGGAAGCCAAAAAGGCGGTAGAGGAAGCCAAGCAGAAGGCGGAAGCTGCCAAGAAGAAGGCGGAAGCGGAAGCTGCCAAACAAAAGGCTGCTGCCGAAGCTGCCAAGAAAAAAGCAGAGGAAGAGGCTAAGAGAAAGGCGGCTGAGGAGGCAAAAGCCAAGGCCGAAAAGATACAGCAACAGATAAAGGAAGCTGAGGCTGAGACTGCAAGACTGAAGGCAGAGGCGGCAAGACTGAACGCAGAAGCCAATGGTGCTGCGGCAACAACAGCGGCTCCTGAGGCAACCACTGCCCCAGCGGCTCCTGCAGCAACCACAGCGACTCCTGCTCCTACCACCACAGCATCGCAGGGCTCGGGATGGGTAATTCCTACGGCAACAAAGAAGGAGACACCTAAACCTGCTGCTCAGGTTAACGGCGCGAAACTGAAGGAAGACCCCAAATACCTGGAAGGCGCCATCACCTTCGACGAACAGGGCAAAATCGTGTTTGACACAGAGATAGAAGCCCCCGGCAAGAGCGCAGCCCAGCTTTACGACCTGGTGTTCGACTACATGAGCGGCCTGACTCAGGACAAAGAGAGCAAGGCAAGCCGAATGGCGCTGGTGAACAAAGACGAACACATCATCGCCAATGCGATGGACGAATGGCTCGTGTTCAGCAACTCCTTCATCTCGCTCGACAGAACAGAATGCAAATATAACCTCATCGCCAAGATAACAGATGGAAAGGTGAGCCTGTCGATCAACCACATTAATTATATTTATGAGGAGGGAAGACAGACCGGATTCAAACTGCCAGCCGAAGAGGTGATTATCGACAAGGTGGCGCTGACCAAGAAAAAGAACGACCTGGCACGCATCTTCGGTAAGTTCCGCAAGAAGACCATCGACAGAAAGGACCAGATTTTCAACGAAATAGCAGCTCTGGTGAAATAAATTTCGAGGGAATAGAACAGTAACAAACGCAATATGACAACAGAACAAAATAACAACAATGCTGCCGAAAACAATGAGCAGCGACAGCAAGAGGCTCAGGAGAAGACAACCTACGCCGTGAGACCTCACCACCACTATAAACGACTGGACTACAGCGACCCGACCAACCTGAAAGTGCGCAACAAGCTGAACACGGCTTTCATCCTATTGGTCATCGTGGGCATCACGCTGTGGTACACAATGGACACACACACACCTGCCTACGTAGTTCTGCTCGTAGGAGTAGTGGTGAAAATTGCCGAAGTATGTATTCGACTATTCAGAAAATGATGAAGAAAAGTAAAGTAATCCTTACGATAACTCTGTTTTGTGCTGCGACATCGCCTGTCGTGGCACAAACCGATTTTAGCAACAACGAGGACTCGATGTTTGCACCCGTCAACAACAGGAACGCCAGAACCGACTCATTAGGGTCGGACAAGGAAATACCCAAGGGACTGAAGGTGTGGACCATAGACGAGCGATTCGGCGACCGACAGGAGGCACAGGTGGACACCCTGCAGCACATGTACATGAACACCCCATTCACCTCGGGACTGAGGGGAGAATACAACTCGCTGGGCAATCTGGGTTCGCCCCGCATCAACCGTATCTTTATCGACCGACGGCTGGACCAGGGGCAGTTTATCTTCGCACAGCCCTTCGACTGCATCAGCACGCCCGTCAGCAAATTCCACTTCACCAACACCTACTCGCCCATCACCAACGTGACGCTCAACAGCTGCGGAAACCGTACCAACGGCGAGGACGACTTCAAGGCGATGTTTGCCGTCAACGCGGGAAAACGACTGGGCATGGGATTCAGATTCGACTATAAGTACGGACGTGGCTACTACGACAGCCAGAGCACCTCGCACTTCAAGTACACCATGTGGGGATCGTACATAGGCGACAGATACCAGGCGCACCTGCTCTTCTCTACCCTGCACCAGAAGGCGACAGAGAACGGCGGAATCACCAACGACGACTACATCAAGCACCCAGAACTCTTCGAAGACACCTATGCCGAGAACGAGATTCCTACCGTGCTGCAGCAGAACTGGAACAGGAACAACAGCATACACGTGTTCTTCAACCACAGGTACAATGTGGGATTCAACAGAAAGGTGCGCATGACCGACGAGGAAATCAAGGCGAAGAAGTTTGCCATGGCCTCGAAAAAGGAGAATGCCGCCGAGGACGCCAAGGAGGAGGCAAGGAAAAAGGCTCGCCAGGAGGGCAAGAAGTTCGACGAGGATGCCTTCGGCAAGACACCTAAGTTTGCCGGACGACCCGACGACGCAAAGATAGCGGGCGACGAGCCCGCTGCCGACAAGAAGGATGCCAAGCCGACAGAGCGCATCGCCGTGAACGGTAAGAGCGCCGCCGACAGCATCATGGCACAGGAGAAGAAGGCGGCTCAGGACACGGCCTGGATGAAAAACGAATACGTGCCGGTGACAAGCTTTATACACACCTTGAAGTTCGACAACTACAGCCGTACTTATATCGCCTATCAGACACCTGCCGACTACTATCTGAACGAATACTACACGGCGGGAAAATACGAGGGCGACTCCATCTACGACAACACCAAGCACTGGGAGATGAAGAACACCCTGGCGCTGGCTACGCTGGAGGGATTCAGCAAGTGGGCTAAAGCGGGACTGAAGGCTTTCGTGAGCTACGACCTGCGCCACTTCGAGTTGCCTGACACCGAGGGCGGCGTGATGAAATACAACGAGCACTCGGTGAGTGTGGGCGGACAGTTGAGCAAGCGACAGGGCAAGCTGCTGCATTATAATGCCGTAGCCGAAATCGGTGTGGCCGGCGAGGATGCAGGAACACTGGCGGTCGACGGCGACGTGGACGTGAACATCCCCTTCCTCGGCGACACATTGTCGGTCATCGGTAGTGGTTTCTTCCACAGAATCACTCCTTCGTTCTACTTCCGCAACTATCACGGTCGTCACTTCTGGTGGGAGAACGACCTCGACAAGATTATCCACACACGCATCATGGGAACGCTGAAGTTTGCCAAGACAAAGACGATGCTCAGAGTGGCTGTGGACGAGATAAAGAACTATGCCTACCTGAGCCAGAGCTACAACGTGACGGACAACAACCAGGCGGCACGTACGGGAGTAACGGTGCAGGCCAAGCAGAGCGGAAGCCCCGTCAACCTGCTGACAGCCCAGCTGTTCCAGGACGTGAGATGGGGAATACTGAACTGGGAGAACGTCATTACCTATCAGCACTCGAGCAAGACGGACGTCATCCCCGTGCCTGCGCTCAACGTGTACAGCAACCTGTATCTGAAATTCCCTGTGGTGAAGGTGCTCAACATCGACCTGGGTGCCGACGTGAGATACTTCACAAGCTATGAGGCCCCCGACTATTCGCCTGCGCTGAGTCAGTACACAGTACAGGACAATGGCGACAAGAATGTGAAAGTGGGCAACTACCCCATCGTCAACGTCTATGCCAACGTGCACATCAAGCATACACGTTTCTTCGTAATGATGACACACGTCAACAAGGGTTCGGGCGACAAGAACTATTTCTTCGTGCCCCACTATCCGCTCAATGGCAGCGTGTTCCGATTCGGTGTTAGCTGGAACTTCTTCAATTGATGATTGCAACAAATTCGATAAAGGCCTGGTTTTTGGCAGCGCGCCCCAAAACGCTGTCGGCTGCGGCTGTACCCGTACTGATAGCCATCGCACTCGCTATGCGCGACTGCTATCTGATGGAAACAGTTGGCGATGCTGCACAGCCTCACATCCTGCACATACCAGCCCTACTGTGTCTGCTCTTCGCATGGGTGATGCAGATAGACTCCAACTTCGTGAACGACTACTTCGACTTTAAACGGGGAAATGACGACGAGACACGATTAGGCCCCAAGAGGGCCTGCGCCGAAGGATGGATCACCGAACGCGCCATGAAGACGGGTATCATCGTGACCACGCTCCTTGGATGCGCCATCGGTCTGCCACTCGTCATCTACGGAGGAATGGCCATGATATGGGTGGGAGTGGCCTGCGTAGCGTTCTGCTTCCTCTACACCACAACCTTCAGCTACCACGGCATGGGCGACATACTGGTGCTGCTGTTCTTTGGCATCGTACCGGTGTGCTGCACCTATTATGTCATCATGCCCGAGGGCTACAAGACAGTAAGTACTGAGGTGGTGATGGCCGCTATCGCTTGCGGACTGGTGGTGGACACACTCTTGGTGGTGAACAACTTCCGCGACAGAGACAACGACCGCGAGGCTGGCAAACGCACACTCATCGTCAAGTTAATCGACAGATGGGACGAGAAGAGTGCACTCTGGCTCTATCTGCTCTTGGGGTATGTGCCCCTCGCCATCATGATGGGCATGGGAATCCACGATGCCGTAGTGCGCGACACCTCTACCTTCGCCCTCCCCCTCTACGCCGTCTACGCAGCCATGCACCATACTACCGACCGGCAGCTGAAAGCCATCAACCACGGCAGGGAACTCAACAGGGTGTTGGGAAGTACGGCACGCAATATTTTCATCTATGGACAAATCGTTTTCCTGACCATCGTCCTGGGATTTGCATTGGAAATATAATGAGGAGAAAAAGCAATGATACAACAAGTAAGTATGGAAATCATGGAGTTTGTGGAAACACAGATTCTGCCAAAATATACAGAGTTCGGTGAAAGCCACGGACTCAGACACGTCAACAGGGTGATCAAAAATTCTCTGGAGTTGGCACGCATCACGGGTGCCGACATCAACATGGTGTATGTCGTGGCTGCCTACCACGACCTGGGAATGAGCGGACCGAGAGCTATCCACCACATCACGAGTGGAAAGATTCTCATGGCAGATGCCCGGCTGAAGCGATGGTTCTCCCAAGACCAGATAAAGATCATGAAAGAGGCGGTGGAAGACCACAGGGCCTCGTCAAGCCGTCAGCCCAGAAGCATCTACGGCAAAATCGTGGCTGAAGCCGACCGCGACATCGACACCCACGAGATTTTCCTCCGTGCCATCCTCTATGCCAAGGAAAACAATCCCGGTAAAGACAAGGAACAAATATGGGAACTCTTCGCCCACCACATGGACGAGAAGTACTCAGTACATGGATACATCAAACTCTGGATTCCCAACTCGCCCAACGAAAAGGAACTGAAAATGCTGCGCGACATCATCGAGGACAAAGCGGTGCTAAGACAGGAATTCGACAAGATTTACGAGAGCATTCTCTGAAGTCAAGGAGAATTCTATGGAGTTAAAACAAAGGCTATCCTAACTCAAGAATTATTCTGAATTAGATATTTGATTCGAGCCAATAATTTTTAAGTAAAGAATTTGAGAAGCATTCCTGACAAAAATAAAATATTCCTGCCTCTTCTTCCCCTTTATCTTCTTAACAAAAAATCGCCCTAAATGGTTACTATTTCAATTAAAATTAGTAACTTTGCACTCAAATATAAAAAAGATAAAGATTAGGATGAAAAAAATGTTAATTACGCTGCAATTACTGCTGTTCGCAGTTATTGCACAGGCACAACTGCTTAGCCCTGTAAAATTCACCAGTCAGTTGAAAACTAACGGGACAGCAGTTGCTGAGATTGTATTCAGCGGAAAGATTCAACCAGGATGGCACGTCTACTCTACAGGTTTGGGAAGCGACGGACCTATCTCGGCAACCTTCAACGTCAACAAAATGGAAGGCGTAGAACTCGTCGGCAAACTGCAGGCACGAGGCAACGAGGTGTCGAAATACGACAATATGTTTGGTATGAAACTGCGTTTCTTCGAAGGAAGCGCCACTTTCGTGCAGAAGGTAAAATTCACTGCAGCTCAGTATGTTATCGACGCATACTTGGAGTACGGAGCCTGCAACGACCAGAGCTGTCTGCCTCCTTCTGAGGTCAACTTCAAGCATGCTGGCAAGGCACCTGCCATAGACAGCAAGGCGGCTCAGGAAGCCAAGACCGACAACAAGCAGGACGCAGCACTGGCTGCCAAGGCAAAGGCCGACTCCATTGCCATGATGCAGGCTGCCTTGACCGACACCGCACAGCAGAACACCGTGGACAGCGCAGCCCTGGCTCAGGCTGCAGAACAACTCGACACCAAGGCGCTGTGGCAGCCCGTAGTGAAAGAGTTGCAGGCGTTCGGAGGCGCCAAAGACATAGCCAACCACTCGCTCATCTATATCTTCCTGATGGGACTCGTGGGCGGACTCCTCGCACTGGTAATGCCTTGCATCTGGCCTATCATTCCTATGACGGTGAGTTTCTTCCTGAAACGTGCCAAGAACGACAAGAAGAAGGGCGTTCGCGATGCTTGCACCTACGGACTAAGCATCGTGGTCATCTATCTGACTTTGGGTCTCGCCGTCACAGCCATCGCAGGTCCAAGCACACTCAACGCTCTGTCTACCAGTGCGGTATTCAACATCATTCTCTTCGTACTCTTGGCGGTGTTCGCCTTCTCCTTCTTCGGATGGTTTGAAATCAAACTGCCCGACCGCTGGGGCAACGCCGTAGACAACAAGGCATCGAGCACCACAGGACTGATCTCCATCTTCCTGATGGCCTTCACCCTCGTACTGGTGTCTTTCTCGTGCACAGCACCTATCATCGGACTGCTGTTGGTTCAGACGGTGACGTCGGGCGACTGGCTGGCTCCTACCGTGGGCATGCTGGGATTCGCACTGGCACTCGCCCTGCCCTTCACCCTCTTCGCACTCTTCCCTTCATGGCTCAAGTCGGCCCCTAAGTCGGGTTCATGGATGGAAACCATCAAGATTGTTTTGGGATTCGTCGAACTGGCGTTCTCATTGAAGTTCCTCTCTGTGGCCGACCTGGCTTATGGCTGGCACATCTTGGACCGCGAGGTGTTCCTGTCGCTCTGGATAGTCATCTTCGGCGCCTTGGGTCTCTACCTCATCGGTAAGTTGAAGTTCCAGGTAGACGCCATCGGTGGCGAGATAGACAAACCTATGCCCGTGCCCTGCATCATGCTGGGTCTGTGCTCGCTGGCCTTCGCCGTGTATATGGTTCCCGGTCTCTGGGGCGCTCCCTGCAAGGCGGTGAGTGCATTCGCTCCTCCTATCAACACACAGGACTTCAACCTGAACACCAAGACCGTGGAACCTGCCTACAAGGACTACGAGATGGGAATGGCAGCTGCCAAGGCTCAGGGCAAACCTGTGCTGATAGACTTCACCGGATTCGGCTGCGTGAACTGCCGCAAGATGGAAGCTTCGGTATGGACCGACGCCAACGTGGCTGACAAGCTGACCAAAGACTACGTGCTCATCTCGCTCTATGTGGACGACAAGACGCCATTGCCACAGCCTATGGAAGTGACATTCAACGGCGAGAAGTACACCCTGAGAACCGTCGGCGACAAATGGAGCTACCTGCAGGCAAGCAAATTTGGTGCCAACGCTCAGCCCTTCTACGTGGCTGTCGACAACAACGGCAATCCTCTCACCGCAGCTTTCAGCTTCAAGGAGGACGTAAACGCATATCTTGAGTTCCTGAATAAGGGACTCGACAACTACAGAAAGTAAAACTCGAGTAAAATAAATAAAACTATGAACAGTAGAAAAGAAATTCCAGTCCTGTTGCTTACAGGCTATTTAGGCAGTGGAAAGACAACACTACTCAACAAGATTTTGGCTAACCAGAAAGGCATCAAGTTTGCAGTCATCGTCAACGATATCGGCGAGGTAAACATCGATGCTGCCCTCATAGAACAAGGAGGCGTGGTAGGAAAGAAAGACGACTCGCTCGTGGCTCTGCAAAACGGATGCATCTGCTGTACGCTGAAGATGGACCTCGTGGAACAGCTCAAGGAAATCGTCGACATGCAGAAGTTCGACTACATCGTCATTGAGGCAAGCGGCATCTGCGAGCCTGCGCCTATTGCACAGACCATCTGCTCGATTCCTACACTCGGACCACAATACGTCAAGAACGGAGTGCTGAGACTCGACAGCATCGTTACCGTTGTGGACGCTCTGAGAATGAAAGACGAGTTTGCAGGCGGCGACGACCTGATGAAGGACAACATCGACGAGGAAGATCTGGCGTCGCTCGTCATCCAGCAGATAGAGTTCTGCAACATCATCCTGCTCAACAAGGCTGCTGAGGTGGAACCCAAAGACCTCGACAAACTGAAGCACATCATCAAAGCCATACAGCCAAAGGCTGAAATCTTCGAGTGCAACTACGGCGACGTAGACCTCGACAAGATTGTCAACACACGTAAGTTTGACTGGGAAACCGTGGCCACATCGGCTGGATGGATCCAGGAGATTGAGGCAGAACGCAACGAAGATCATCACGATCACGACGATCATGATGATGACGATGACGACGATGAGCACGAGCATCATCATCACGACCACGACGATGAGCATGAGCATGATGAACACGAGCATCATCATCACGATCACGACCATCATCATCATCACCACGACGATGAGGGAGAGGCTGAGGAATACGGCATCGGCACCTTCGTGTACTACAGCCGCAAGCCTTTCGACCTGGGACTCTTCGACGACTTCGTGGCACGCAAATGGCCACGCGACGTGGTAAGAGCCAAGGGAATCTGCTACTTTGCCGACGAGAGAGACATGTGCTACGTGTTCGAACAGGCTGGAAAACAGAAGACCGTGAAGCAGGCTGGACAATGGATAGCCACCATGCCTAAAGACCAACTCGACGAGCTGCTGGCACGTGAGGAACAGCTCAGAAAGGAATGGGACGACAAGGTGGGCGACAGAATGATCAAGATCGTATTCATCGGTCAGCATCTGCAGAAAGAGGCCATCTGCAAGGAATTAGACAAATGCCTCGTGGATTAAGTCGACACACAGCAGAAAAATTACATAAATACGCAACTGAACTTCAGCAAGTTCGGAAGTTAAACACAACATAATACGCAACAAAAAGAAACAGCATGAAGATTGATTTTAGACCAGCTTTCATGAAAGACTTTGACGGTTGCTGGACGGTCATCAACGAAGCCAGAGAACAGATGATCAAGTCGGGACGTCACCAGTGGACAGAGCAATATCCTGCCTACAAGGACATCCTGGCAGACATCAACAACGGCAATGCCTATGTGCTCACCGTGAACGACCAGATAGCCGTTTACGGAGCGGTGGTGCTGAACGGAGAACCTGCCTACGAGTTTCTCGAAGGAAAATGGCTCACCAACAGCAACTATTACGTCATACACCGGTTCGCAACCCTGCCCAAACTGCAGAGAGAGGGATACGCACGCATTTTCATCAACAAGGTGTGCAGCCTGTGCGAAGTGGAGCACGTGCCCAGCATCAAGGTGGACACCAACTACGACAACCTGCCCATGGTGAGCCTGCTCTCGTCTATGGGATTCTGCCTTTGTGGAAAGGTGAGCTATGGTGAGAGAGGGCTGAGATTCGCCTTTGAAAAAATCACCATGCGGCCCAAAGGATAAAAAGAAGAAACTCCCAAAAATTCAGGAGAAAGAAATACAACGATGATCAGCAAGAACAAGATAAAATATATCAAGTCGCTCGAACTGAAGAAAAACCGCAACAAGGAAGGTAAGTTCGTGGCTGAAGGACACAAGGTGGTGGACGACCTCTTAGTACTGCAGCCTGCATCGCTTATTGTGGCTACCGAAGAATGGCTCAAAGACAAAAACATTGACCCAAGGACGGAAGTGGTCACGGTAAGCGAGGAGGAACTCAGAAAGGTGAGCTTCCTACAGCATCCGCAACAGGTGCTCGCCGTCTTTGACCAAAGGGAAAACAGAGACTTCGCTTCTGCCAACGTCGACTTCAACTGTCTGAACCTCGCCCTCGACGGAGTGCAGGACCCGGGCAACCTGGGAACCATCATCCGCATAGCCGACTGGTTTGGCATAGAGAACATTTACTGTTCGCCCGAAACTGCCGATGTGTATAATCCCAAGGTGGTGCAAGCCACGATGGGAAGCATCGCCAGAGTGAAGGTCCTGTATGGCGACCTGATGGCGCTGTTCGCCTCGCTGCCTGCCGACGTGCCTGTCTACGGTACCCTGCTCGACGGTGAGGACATCTATGCACAACAGCTCGACAACCGTGGATTCATCGTCATGGGAAACGAGGGAAAAGGCATCTCGCCCGAACTCACCCAGAGGGTGAACCGCAGGCTGCTCATCCCCAACTTCCCTCCAGAAAGACCTACTGCCGACAGTCTGAACGTAGCAATAGCCACGGCCATCACCTGCTCGGAATTCAGAAGACAAGGAAGGAGATGAAACTAATGTTTAGTGTTTAATGTGCAGAAAGGTTGTTATCCCACAATTAAACACTAAACATTAAACATTAAACACTAAGCATTCAATGAAACTATGAAGATAAATGATTTGATAAAGCATCGCAGTGTAACTGCCTGCATGAAAGAAGCTTACAGTCTGATGACTGGCAATGTGAAGAACCTGCTGAAAAGTACATGGTGGGCTTTTATGATCTATGCATTCATGGTGGCATTCATGGTTTACCTGCGCACACCCAACAAGATGCTTCACGACTGGGGCGAGGAAAACATGATGCTGTCGTTCTGCCTGCAGACGGTCGTTTACTTGGGTGTCATAGTGGCGGCTTTCCTCATGGGAGCAGCAGCATGGCGCTGGCTGACCGACAAGCCTTTTGGCAGAATGTTGAAGCGGTTTACTACAATTTATCTCGCTTCGGCTGTCGTCAGTTTCGTCGTCACATTCGCCGCAACGTTTGCCCTAACTTGCTTT
>UMBY01013575.1_pt1 | contig 11550 bp, 5 predicted proteins | sample 1964101 | NCBI WGS metagenome assembly UMBY01 (sample SAMEA4835955, study PRJEB28245) | human gut metagenome | biome: gut microbiome; material: fecal sample | place: Denmark | collected 2008 | reverse complement strand
CGGCAATAAGAGTAAAGAATTTCTTCATAATCGTTTGTTTTTAGTTTGTTTTGTTTGTTTTATGTTTTAGAAATTAGTCTTTAATATGACTACGATGCAAAAGTACAACTTAATCGTAAAAAATGCAAGACTGGGGAGTGAGAAAACACCGTAAACGTTTACGTACTTATAATTATAAAAAGGTACAGCAAGTATCAGCTTTTTGCTGTATCTTTGCGGCAAAGTAAAAAAAAACTTGATGCCTTATTATCTATCTTGAGAATTAATTTTAGAATCAATAAACAAATATATACAACCTAAAAAAGTACAAACAAATGAAAAGAAATCTACTAAGACTCGGACTATCATGTCTGTTACTTGTCTTTGCATGCATTGCAAAAGCACAAGATGTTACGGCGATTTGGGACTTTCAGCACAATGTACCTGAAGGTATCAATACCGCAACAAATTTTCAAGGTAAAGTGGGAGACGTAGCCTCTTCCGTTAATGGCATTCTACTACATGTAGATGCTACCAATGGAAAACTGAAAGGAAGAGATACCGATGCACAGTTCAACACAGGAACCATCCTTCAGGTACCAGTCAAGTCAGCGAAGGATATCGTCACTGTAACCAGTTACCCTAACTACCACAACTATACCATCGGTGGTATAGCTGCAACAGAAGACGCTACTGACCACAAAGCTACAACAGCAGAAGTGGCTAAGGGCTATGTTGAGATTGTAGCAACTGGCGGCTGTTATCTCTATCAGATAAAGGTAGTACACGTAAGTACTATTCAAGAAAAGGCACTCTACTCTACCGATTTTACCAATTGGGAGACAATCGACCGTGCCAAGGCTACCAACGAGGTGGTAAAGGTGAAAACCCTCTACAGCAAGGAGGAACTCAGCTTTACATTCAATGGTGTGGGTGTTTACCCAGCAGGTACCAATGCGAAGTTCCCAGGAATTACCGGTTTCATGCAGACTGCCAAATACACTGGCGAATACAGTGCTGCAGAACCTAACGTAGTAACCTCTCCATTGGCAAGCATCACCAAGATCACCCTGCATCAGGCAGCAACAGGTGGCAATCGTGGTATCAAGGTATCTGTAAAGGGTGACGGAGATGCAGACTGGGTAGTAATCCACAATGTAGCTATCGCAAGTGCCAAGGGCGAGGACCTGACACTCGACATAAACCGTACCAACTGTCAGATTAAGTTCGAGAACTTTGCTCTCGGTCAAAACGCTTACGTTACCGACCTCGCTATCTACGGAAATGTAGATATGAGCAAAACCCCTATGCTCGGAAGTTTCAGCCTCAACGGAGAAAAATATCAAGCAGTAGATATCTTCAATGAAGACGCTACAGGCAAACAATTGGCAACCATCCTTATCTCAAAGAAGGCTACACTCATCAGTGAGAGTAATCCTCTTACAGACATCACCGCAGACAACGGAACCATCAAGAGCACAACCTATACGACTACCGGAGAGGGCAACAATCAAAAGACCGTTGTTTCAATCGTAGTAGAAGCTAATGGTGATGAAGCAACATACGAGTTGACAGTAGCATTCAAGCCAGATTTCACTCTCACCTATTATAATATAGACGGAACAACACCTATCGGCACCCAAAAGGTTGAACAGGATGCCGAAATTGGTTATTTCAAGAAAGAGGCAGAAGAAAAGGTTACCGTAACTGAGGGCAAGAAATTCCGTGGATGGGCAACCTCTCTCAAGCAGGATGAAAAGAAATATACTACATCATCAGTAATCACAGCAGACACTGAACTCTATGCTGTCGTTACCGACATCGAAACAGCCAACACAACGTCTCGCTACGACTTCAACCTTCAGAAAGAAGGTTTCTGTGCAGACGACCATGAGGCATTCTGCATAGAAGGCAATGGAAAATGGCACGATACTACACATGGCTGGTCTTTTGCTGCTGGTGACAAGATTAAAATCTTGATGGGCGGCAAGGGTTACCTCAAATTGGACCTCTGCCAATATTCAGCCACAGGCAACATTACATTGACAGACCCTAAAGGTAATGAGATTGCAAGTGTAGATGGCAAGGCCACCAAGGATGGTCTCAGCACTATCCTGCAGAACAACTCTACAGAAAGTGGCGAATACACACTTACATTCGCAGCCAATGCTTACCTCCACAGCCTTAGCATTGTGAACATGACAGAACCAGCCTATGCTCAAGATGGCAACTGGTACACAGTAAAGGATGGTGATGCAAAGAGTTTCATCACAACACTGGAAATCGTCAATGCAGCTAACGCAGCAACAGACGCTCCACGTTCATACATTTTCTTACCAAACGGAACATACGATTTGGGAGACAAGTGCCTCACTCAGATTAGTGGTAACAACATCTCTATCATCGGTGAGAGCATGGACAACACCATCATCGTCAACAAGCCTGCTATCGAGAACGAAGGCATCGGTACTACAGCCACTCTTCTCAACACAAGCAACAACCTCTATGTACAGGACATCACCCTGCAGAATGCATTGGAATACTACAAGAGCGGTTCAGCCGGTCGTGCTGTCTGCCTCCAGGATCGTGGTACACAGACCATCTGTAAGAACGTGAAGATGCTGTCTTACCAAGATACCTACTATAGTAATGAGCCAAACGGAATGGGCCAGTTCTACTTTGAGGACTCTGAGATTCACGGCACAGTGGACTATGTTTGTGGTGGCGGCGATGTATATTTCAACCGTGTACTCTTCGTAAACGAGAGCCGCAAGGAAAATGAAAAGAACGGTACTGACGTGATTGCTGCTCCAAACAGCAAGAGTGAATGGGGATACATCTTCAAAGATTGTACCATCGAAAACAAAGCATCAAACTTCAGTCTGGGTCGTTCGTGGAACAATATTACTCGACTCACATGGCTCAATACAACTGTCAATCAAAAGGATGAAATCCTGAACGACGACAAGCAGTATGCTTACTTCAACATCAACGCGATGGGCTCTGCGATGGCAGACAAGTTCCGCCTCGACGTATTGAAGGATGCAGAAGGCAACGTATTCTCTCCTGCAGAGAAAAAGGTAATCTTCAAGACATCAGACGGCAAGACATTGAAGAACGAGGAGAACATCATTCTGACAGCGGAAGAAGCTGCAACATACACCCTCGATGCGGTATTCGGCGACTGGAAACCAGAAGCTAAAGCAGCTCAGGCTACTGCCACAGCCACAACATTAAAGGACGGCAAACTTTCATGGACTGGTGATGCGAAGATGTATCTCGTAGCAAAAGACGGCAAATTCTATACGCTGACTAAAGAGAATTCGTTGACTGTAAATGATGACAAAGCATCCTTCACGGTTCGTGCTGCAAATGGTATGGGTGGCTTCGGTACTGCAACCGGCAATGTCAGTACAGGAATCAATAACACCATGACATCGTCAGCAACAGTCATCAAGACGGCAATCTTTGGTGTTGACGGCACTCAACTCTCTAACCTCAAGAAAGGCATCAACATCGTCGTAAAGACCATGACTGACGGTAGCAAGAAGACCAGCAAAGTGGTACTGAAGTAAAAGAAACTTCTGAATAAATAAAAAAGGTGCAATACCCGTTCGTGGGTGTTGCACCTTTTGTTTTTTATACGTAAAAATTTTTTTTACGCAAATATTGAAAACGTTTACGTAGATTTTAACACACCATATTTATTAAAAAACCAAAAAAGATAGTATCTTTGCAGCGAAGAAATATATTTTTTTACTAATCTAACCAAATAAATGTATGTCTGGTAATTTAAAACAAATTAGAATTGCGTTGGTTAGCATCATGCTGTTTTTTGCAGCAAGCCTATCTGCGCAAACCGTAAAGGGTACAGTTATCGACAATACGGGCGAGCCAGTTATCGGCGCCTCTGTCTTCGAGCAGGGTGTGCAGAGCAATGGCGTTGCTACCGATATTGATGGTAATTTCACCTTAACATTGAAAGGCAACAGTAAGAAACTGAAGATTTCATACATCGGTATGAAGACTCAGATCGTAAATGTTGCAGGTAAATCAACCGTTTCCGTTAAGCTCGAGGACGAGTCCAACAGCCTCAACGACGTTGTCGTTATCGGTTACGGTACAGTAAAGAAGAAGGACTTGACAGGTTCTGTGTCTTCCATTTCTTCTAAGGAAATCGCCAACGTTCCAGTTTCTAACGTCAGCGAGGCTATGACCGGTAAGTTGGCTGGTGTGAACATCACCACAACCGAAGGTTCACCTGACGCAGAGGTAAAGATCCGTGTACGTGGTGGTGGTTCTTTGTCACAGGACAACTCTCCTCTTTACATTGTCGATGGCTTCCCTGTAAGCTCTATCAGCGATATCGCTCCCAGCGAAATTGCAACCATCGACGTTTTGAAGGATGCCTCTTCTACTGCTATTTATGGTGCCCGTGGTGCTAATGGTGTTATCATCATCACTACCAAGAGTGGTTCTGAGGGCAAGACTCAAGTAAACTTCAACGCTTCTTACGGCTGGAAGAAGAACGCTAAGGAAATCGAAGTTCTCAATCCTTATGAATTCGTACTCTACCAGTACGAAACTGCAAGCGCCAGCAACAACCCATCAAACCTGGGTGGTAGCAACTATGGTAACTATGCAGACTATGACATCTGGAAATCAAGAACAGGTCACAACTTCCAGGATGAAGTATTCGGTCGTACAGGTACACAGGCTATCTACAATGCCAACGTAAGTGGTGGTAGCAAGGACTTCAAGTACAATGTAAGCTATGCTCACAATCAGGAGAACAGCATCATGGAGAAGTCTGGCTACAACAAGGACAACATCGGTGCTAAGTTGCAGGCCAAGCTCAACAAGTGGCTTACATTCGACTTTAATGCTCGTATGGCATACCAGAAGATCAAGGGCCTTAGCGGTGGTGCTGACACCAATGACAGCAATGCTGCTAACTCAACCGTAGCACAGACCATCACCTTCGCTCCTATCCAGGAGTTGGTATCTGCTGATGAAGACGAAGAAAACTCATCTTCTTCTCGCCGCTCACCAATGGAGCGTCTGGATGGTACTTACAAATTGCAGACACGTTTCCAGCAGAACTACAATGCTGCTCTGACATGGAAACCATTCAAGCACTGGACTGCCAAGACCGAGTTTGGCTATGGCTGGAAATACTATGACACCGACCAGGCATGGACAGCTTTGGCTGTTAACAACTCTAAGTTTGGTCACAATGGTCGTCCTCAGGCTCAGTTCGTACGCGACACATACAAGTCATGGCGCAACGCCAACACTTTGACTTATGACAACAATAAGCTCTTCGGTGGCCGTGATCACCTGAACGTATTGATTGGTCATGAGTGGAGTTCTGATATGCAGACTACACGTACCAGCACATCAGTAGACTTCCCTGTTGATTTCTCTATCGATCAAATTCTTTCTTTCACCAATACTGCAGAAAGCACTCTTGGCAACGAGGTTGACATTAAGGCTAAAGACAATATGCTTTCTTTCTTCGGTCGTATCAACTACACCTTGGCAGACAAGTACTTGATGACCTTCACACTGCGTGAGGATGGTTCTTCTAAGTTTGGTAAGGGCAATCGTTGGGGCTTGTTCCCATCATTGGCTTTGGCTTGGCGTATGTCTGACGAGAAGTTTATGAAGGGTGCCGACAAATGGCTCTCTAACTTGAAGCTTCGTCTTTCTTTGGGTACAGCCGGTAATAACCGCATTCCTTCAGGTATGCTTTCTCCTACTTATGGCGTGGCTGATGCTGCTGGCAAGCACCCAGGCTTCAATGAGGTGAACACAGGTATGCTCGAGTCTTATAAGGCTAACGGCAAGACCGTTCTCTACAATCCTAACTTGAAGTGGGAAACCACTACAACCCGTAACTTCGGTATCGACTACGGTTTCCTCCGTGGCCGCATCTACGGTACTTTGGACTTCTATTGGAATACAACCAAGAACTTGTTGATGCTTCAGACTTTGCCTTCAGCAACAGGTTATGAGCGTCAGTACCAGAACGTAGGTACTACCTCTAACAAGGGTATTGAGTGGGCACTGAATGCTGCTATCATAGACAGCAAGAAGTTTAACCTCAACTTCAACTTCAACATCTCTTACAACAAGAACAAGATTGACAAGTTGGAAGGTGGCGAGCACTTTGAGACATCAAGCTGGGGTGGTACCAAGGTAACCAAGGGTAATGGTGACTTCCTGCTCGAGGAAGGTGGCCGCTTAGGTGAACTTTGGGGCTACAAGCAGCAAGGTTTCTATACCGTATTCGACCCTGCAACAGGCACAGGCGACCTTATCTATGATGGTAGCAAGTGGCGCTTGGCTACAGAGGCTGACGGTCATGTAGGTGGTGACGTAAATAACAAATCTTACTCTAAGTTTGGTGGTTCTCTCTATCCTGGTGGTGCCAAGGTAGAATGTGATGAGAATGGTGATCCTGTCTTCCAGCGCTTGGGTAATACCGTACCTGAAGTAACTGGTGGTTTCGGTTTCGATGGTATGTGGAAGACCAACTTCGGTAACTTCGACTTCAACATCTTCTGTAACTATTCTTTGGGCAACAAGATCTACAATGCTACAGCACAGGGTGCTTCTTTCTACAGCGGTACTTCTGCAGGTTGGAACATTATCAATGATTACAACTCTAACAATCGTTACACATGGGTAGACCCAACTAATGGTTTGAACCTCGGTCGTCCTTCAACTTCAACTGTAGAAGCTTATGGTGGTGTTGAGGGCTTGATGAGCCGTCTCAACGAGATCAACGCCAATGCTAACGTATGGAATCCAGCAGCCAACAGCAATATGGTGATCTTGGATACCTACTTGGAGGATGCTTCATTCTTGCGTATCAACAACATTACCGTAGGTTACACATTGCCTAAGAACTGGGTAAAGAAAGCATGGCTTGAGAGCGTACGTGTATACTTCACTGCTTACAACGTATATTGCTTCACCAACTACAGTGGTTACGACCCAGAGGTGGACACATCTTCTAAGGGCAATCCTATGACACCAGGTATCGACTACGCTGCTTATCCTAAGAGCCGTTCTTTCGTAGCTGGTATTAACGTGACATTCTAACTTAGACAAAGGAGAAAACAAAATATGAAAAAGATATTAGGAATAGCAGCACTCTCAATGGGTGTCATGCTGACAAGTTGCTCCGACTTCCTTGATCAGAAAGCTGACTCAGCTCTGGACCAGGAGAACGTGTTCAACTCAAGCTATTTCACAGGTCTTGAAATCAACAAGATTTATGGTGATTTCGGACAGGATAATATGTATGCGAACCGTATGACCATCTCTTACGGTGCCAACACAGATACCGAGTTAATCGATGGTTTGGGATCAACCTCAACATCTTCTAACGAACGTGGTTACATGAACTACAATGGTACTGCAGGCGGATGGGCTAACTTGGGTACAACATGGACCAACATCTATGGCTGTATCGAATATTGCAACAAAGCCATCGAGGGTATCCGCAATAGCACTATCGCTGAAGAAACAGCAATGAAGCGCTACTTAGGCGAAGTACTGACTCTTCGTGCTATGCTCTACCTCGACTTGGTTCGCCTTTGGGGTGATGTGCCTTACAAGACATCTGCTACCAAGCCTGACTTGAGCGATGCCTACGAGGGAAAGACCGACCGCGATATAATTCTCGATGGTCTGCTCGAAGACTTGGAAGAGGCTTCTAACTTGCTCCCATGGGCAGGTACTGGCAACTATACTACAGAGCATGCTACTAAGGGTTATGCTGATGCTCTCTATGCACAGGTAGCTCTGACACGTGCAGGTTATGCTATCCGTGAAAGTGCTAAGGAAGGTTACGAGACTCTCCCAGAGTTCTCTGATCCTACTTATCCTACACAGCGTCCTGACGAGGCTACCCGTAAGGTATACTACGAGAAGGCTTTGGCTAAGTTGACTGAGATTATCAAGAGTGGCAAGCACAGCATGAACCCAAGTTTCAAGAACGAGTGGCAGCTTCTCAATGCGCGTAAACTCGATCAGACTTACCAAGAGAATATCTTCGAGCTTCCTATGTTGCTGAATGTTACAGGTGAACTTGGTTATACAGTAGGTAAGCGTATCAAAGGTTCTACATCAGAATTTGGTAAGAAAGGAAACTCTTCTGGTAAGTTGAACACCACTGCTACCCTCCTCTACTCTTACGAGAAGGATGACACACGCCGCAACGTAACATGCTGCCCTGTACAGTGGGGTGAGAGAAATGGTCAGACCATCGAAGGTATCGGAGATGTAAACCCAGACAAGCAGAGCATGAAGCCATTTGGTATCACTATTGGTAAGTGGCGTCCTGAGTGGATGGGCGAAGAGTGGAAGGCTGCAGCTAAGGCATCTACAGAAAAGGTAACCACTGGTGTTAACGTTGTAAAGATGCGCTACTCACAGGTTCTGTTGATGTATGCTGAGGTAATGAACGAGTTGGCTGGTGCCAATGGCAACTACCAGGGCGATGCTGGCATGACAGCACTTCAGGCTTTGGCAATGGTTCATAACCGTGGTGTGAAGGAAAGCAACAACGACACTTCTATCGAAGGTGACTTCCTGCAGGCTGCTGCCAACCACAACAAGGAGCAGTTCTTGAACGATATCGCTCAGGAGAATGCTTGGGAGTTGACTGGCGAATGTGCACGTAAGTGGGATCTCGTACGTTGGGGTATGCTGGCAAGCAAAATAGCAGAAGCTAAGGCTGAGTATGCTCAGAAATGTTTGGAGTGGCCTACCACTATCTACTTCAACTATACCGATGCCACCAAGACTCGCATCGACGAGAGTTCTATCGCTTGGTATGGCTTAGAGAATGGCAAGACCGAGACTGACTATGATAACAAAGCTACAGGTTGTGGTTTTGAAGACGAAGAGGCAAGAGACAAATCTAACTCTGAGTATACTAAAAACCTGAAGACCATCAGTGCAGGTCTTGTAGGTACAAGCATCGACGGTACATTAGAAACACCTGACCATGGTGTGAAGAACCGTTACATCTTGCCTATCTACACCAAGACTATTGCCGACTCAAGAAACGCTTTGGCAAACTCTTATGGTTTCTAATCATTAACAAAAGACAACAATGAAAACAATAAAATATTCAGTTTGGGCCATCATGTTGCTCGCTGCAACATTGGTCTCTTGTACTGACAAAATGGACTGGGACATCGATCCAACCCTTGATCGTTGCTTTAGCGCAACATCTCTGTCAGTAGATCCAACAGACACTGAGGCTGAAGTCACCTTCGATGCCGGCATGATGAAGGCAAATGGTGCAGAGAAATTTGAGATTCAAGTGACTACTGCTACTTTGGAAGACGATGAGGCATGGGACAATTCTGACGAGGTGCTTACCTTCGAGACTGATAACAGTCCTTATACCATCACTGGTCTTATCGGCGATACAGAGTACTCACTCCGTATGCGTGCGCTCTCTTCTCAGAAGACTGCCAGCCATTGGGTACACTATGCTTCAAGCACAAAGACTACCTTCAAGACCAAGTCTGAACAGATCATGAATGCTGTAGCAAACGCTGATCGTGGTGAAGACTTTATCACAGTATCATGGGATGCAAGCAAGGCCGTTACCAAGTTGACTGTATCAGATGGTACAGAAGAGGAAGGTCAGGAGCCACGCACCATCGAGTTGGATGACGAGGCAAAGGCTGCAGGTCGCTATACCATTACAGGTTTGACACCTTCAACCAATTACACCATCACCATCTATTACAATGACACAAAGCGTGGTTCTGTTACAGCAAGCACTGCTGCAGCTATGCCTGCTGGTGACGAGAAGGTAGAGTTGGATCCATCTATCACAACCATCAACAACGACGTGATTGCAAACATCGTAACTGCTGCTCAGGAGAAGACTGGCAAGACCAATGTTGCTATTACCATCGGTTTGCAGCCTAACCAGACTTATACCATGGTTTCTGCTGCTGAGGATGGCACTGATGCCAACGTGAAGATTCCTGAGGGTGCTTCAGTTACATTCTTCGGCTTGGCTGGCGACAGCAAACCTGTATTAAATTGGAAGAAGTGCCTCGACATCGCAGGCTCTCACGCTTACATCCGTTTCCAGAACGTAAGTATGAAGGATACTGGTTGCCAGTACCTCATCAACCAGGATAAAGATGCTGCAGTAGGTGAATTGTCATTCACAGATTGTACATTCTCTGGCTTCGAAAGTTCTGTATTCCGTACAAAGGGTGGTGTAGTTAGCGTTGATAAGATTTTGGTTGACAACTGTGTGATGACCAACATGTCTACTGGTGGCGGTTATCCTGTATTCTATATCGGTTCAACCACTACCACTATTGGTCAGTTGGAGTTGAAGAATTCAACATTCGATACTACAAGCCACAACTTCATCCAGTTGAAGGCTGCTATCTCTGGCGGCGTGACTATCAGCGACTGTACCTTCTACAACAACGTTGCCGGTAGTAAGTATTTCATGGATTCCAACAAGTTGAGCACCAACCTGACTATCATCAGAACTGTTCTTGGTATGTCCATGGATGCAGCAGCAAGAGGTGTCCGCACTACAGGTTCTATTGTTATCAACGAATCTATGCGTGCAAAGGATTGTGTTTACGGTTCTAACGACATCAAGGAGTTCGCTGCAAGCAGCTTGACATCAGATGAGATCTTCACTGATCCTGCCAACCACAACTTCACAATGAAGATAGACGACCGTATCGGTGACCCACGCTGGTACAAAGCAGAATAAGCAAATAGCAAGCATCCACAAGATGCTTCGCTATAACAAACTATAAAGGAAGTGCAATGCTCACATCGGGCATTGCACTTTTTTTGTTGTTTCACTTGGAAGTTACAAAAGAAAAATGTATCTTTGCAGCGAGGTATTAAAATAGTTAAGATATGGCAAGATACATCAACCCTTTCTCAGATTGGTCGTTCAAGAGAATCTTCGGTCAAGAATACAGCAAAGACTTGCTGATAGAATTCTTAAACCAACTTCTCTTAGGAGAACAACACATTACTAATGTCAAGTTTAAGGACAAGGAAATGTTGCCGGAAACAAAAGACCAAAGAGGAATCATCTACGATGTCTTTTGTACAACTGACACTGGCGAGCACATTATCGTCGAGATGCAAAACAAAAGTCAGGCTTATTTCATAGACCGCTCTCTGTTTTATGCTTCTAAAACGATAGTTGACCAAGGCGTAAAAGGACAATGGGACTACCATCTTACGCCTGTTTACGTAATCTGCTTCATGAACTTCGATGTAGACGAAAATACACCTAAGAAGTTTAGAACAGACGTTGTGCTGGCAGACAAAGAAAGCGGAGAAGTTTATTCTAACAAAATCCGTTTCATCTACTTGGTGATGCCCCTTTTCAAAAAGAAAGAAGAGGAGTGTAATACGTTTTTAGATTGTTGGATTTATAATTTGAAGCATATGGAGACTTTAGAGAAAATGCCTTTTGAGGCTCAGCACAAAATATTCAAGAGACTGGCAGAAATAGCAGACTCAAAGACCCTGACAAAAGAAGAG
>UMBY01012785.1_pt1 | contig 11761 bp, 9 predicted proteins | sample 1964101 | NCBI WGS metagenome assembly UMBY01 (sample SAMEA4835955, study PRJEB28245) | human gut metagenome | biome: gut microbiome; material: fecal sample | place: Denmark | collected 2008 | reverse complement strand
CGAGGGTCGTCTTGAAGGTCAGCGCGAAGGTCAGCGAGAAGGACAGATTCGTGCATATGCATCCCTGGTGCAAGATGGGATCATCCCCGTGGAAATAGGTGCGGAAAAAGCGGGAATGTCTGTCGATGATTTTACAAAAGAAATGAAGCTGGCAGGTTATGTAACCCCTGCGGTATAAAATCAGAACATAAAATGTGTGGTGCCCGTGGTTGCACCACACATTTCATTTTAATTTAAGAAAAGTTTTATATAATAGGAATTGTTCTGGAAATCAGTTCGTGATAGTATAAAAGCTATGCATATGAAAAGGAGTTAAATCATGGGAAAAATATTTAAAAACATGCTCCCATACTGGAAATGGATTCTGGTTATTGTGGCTTTTCTTGTGATGCAGGCATTTTGTGATCTGTCCCTGCCACAGTATACATCAGATATTATCGATGTCGGAATCATGAGCAGCGGAGTGGAGCATATTCTTCCGGAAGAAATGACACAGGAAGATTTTGTGTCAGCACAGCTTTTTATGACCAGCAGGGAAAAGAAAACATTTGCCGCCTGTTATAAGGAGCCGAAAAAAGATGGAAACTATGTGAGAAATTGTGAAGAGGATACGCTTGACGATATGGATGAGTCTCTGTTGGAGCCGATCGTCATGGTATATCAGATGTCCCAGATGAAGGAGTCCGATATTGACGAGAAGGCTCTCACGGGGAAAATGGGAACGGATGGGACGCAGGTAGATATGAAGCAGCTGATGCAGGCACTGGCAGCCGGCCAGGTACCGGATCAGCAGATTCTTGAGATGCGAAAGCAGGTGTCCGGACAGATTGATGCGATCGGATCTTCTACATTGAAATCCATGGGTGTGACCTATGCGATCTCCTGTGATAAAAATGCAGGTGTGGATGTAGATGCCATTCAGAAACATTACTTATGGACCACCGGAGCCAAGATGCTTGGTTTTGCGCTGCTGATGGTTATGGCGGCAGTGGTTGTCGGATATTGTGCTTCCCGTGTGGGAGCATCCATCGGACGAGATCTGCGTGATAAGACATTCCGCAATGTCGTACAGTACTCCAATGCAGAGATGGATCATTTTTCAACGGCATCCCTGATTACGAGAAGTACCAATGATGTACAGCAGATTCAGATGGTGACTGCAGTATTTCTGCGAATGATTCTTTATGCTCCGATCATTGGAATCGGTGGTGTGATTAAGGTTGCACAGACCCATGCAGGAATGGAATGGGCGATCGCGCTTGCGGTGCTTGTTATTCTTGGGTTTGTAATGCTTCTTACCTCCCTTGCCATGCCAAAGTTTAAGATTATGCAGAATCTCGTGGACCGGCTGAATCTGGTTTCGAGAGAGATTCTGACAGGATTAAATGTCATTCGTGCATTTGGACGGGAAAAACGGGAAGAAGAGCGGTTTGATGAGGCCAACCGCAATCTGACAAGGACGCAGTTGTTTACCAACCGTGTTATGACATTTATGATGCCGGGAATGATGATGATCATGTACTGCATTACGCTTCTGATTGTGTGGGTTGCCGCAAAGCGGATTGATGGCGGATATATGCAGGTTGGTTCCATGACGGCATTTATTACTTACACAATGATGATCGTTATGGCATTTCTGATGCTGACCATGATGTCTATCATGATGCCGAGAGCCGGTGTGGCTGCAGAGCGTATAGATGAGGTTGTACGCACAAAAAGTACGATTACAGATCCGAAAGAGCCGGTTGCCATGGAACAGTGTGAGGGTGTGATTGCCTTTCATCATGTAAATTTCCGGTATCCGGGAGCCACGGAAGATGTGCTTTCGGACATTGATTTTGTTGCAGAGCCGGGAAAGACCACTGCAATTATCGGAAGTACCGGATGTGGTAAATCTACGCTGGTCAACCTGCTTCCGCGTTTTTATGATGTGACAGGCGGAGAGATCACGCTTGACGGAACGGATATCCGCAAGTATACATTGCAGGATCTGCGGGAACATATCGGATTTGTACCACAGAAGGGAATTCTTTTCTCCGGTACAATTGCAAGCAATCTGCGCTTCGGGGCAGAGGATGCGTCAGATGAGCAGATCCGGGAAGCAGCGGAGATTGCGCAGGCAATAGAGTTTATTGACAGCAAACAGGATGGGTATGAGAGTGCGATTGCACAGGGCGGAAGCAATGTTTCCGGCGGACAGAAGCAGCGGCTTGCCATTGCCAGAGCGATCGCAAAGAATCCAAAGATTTATGTGTTTGATGACAGTTTTTCCGCTCTGGATATGAAGACCGATGCGGCACTCCGCAGAGCGCTTGAGACAAAGACGGAACATACGACCGTGATCATTGTCGCACAGCGAATCAGTACGATTCTGCATGCGGACCAGATACTGGTACTCGACGATGGAAAGATTGTCGGAAAAGGCACGCATGAGGAATTACTGCACAATTGCGAAGTTTACGAGCAGATTGCCAGGAGCCAGCTGTCTGCCAAAGAACTGGGACTTTCTGAGGAGGTGAAATAAGATGGCAGAACAACGTACAAGAAGACCTCACGGTCCGATGGGCGGCCCGGGCAGAGGAATGATACCGGGAGAAAAGTCAAAAGATTTCAAAAACTCTATCGGAAAACTGGTTCGTTATCTCGGAAGATACTGGTATGCAATCGTTGCCGTTATGATTTTTGCGGCGGTGTCTACCGTCTTTTCCGTTGCCGGACCAAAGGTTATGGCACGTGCAACGAATGCATTGGTGGAAGGTCTCGGAAAAAAGATCGCGGGAACCGGATCTATTGATTTTACCTATATTGCCAAAGTGTTATTGTTTACACTTGGCCTGTATATCTGTTCTGCAGTATTCAGTTTTATACAGGGAATGATCATGACAGGAATCACGCAGAAAACCTGTTACCGCATGCGTAAGGAAATTTCAGAGAAAATCAACCGCATGCCAATGAAATATTTCGAGAGCCGCACGTACGGAGAGGTGCTATCCCGCATCACAAATGATGTGGATACACTTGGACAGAGTTTAAATCAGAGTGTGACGCAGATCATTACGAGTGTGGCAACACTGGTCGGAACACTTGTGATGATGATTTCAATTTCCGGAATTATGACATTGATTTCACTTGTGATTCTTCCGGTATCTGCCATCTTGATTTCGTTTATTATCAAACATTCGCAGAAATATTTCCGCCAGCAGCAGGAATATCTGGGACATATCAACGGACAGGTGGAAGAGGTCTATGGCGGACATCTGGTGGTGCAGGCATATAATAAGCAGGAGAGCACCATCAAAAAATTTGAAGATACCAATCAGATTCTGTTTCAATCGGCATGGAAGTCCCAGTTTTTATCCGGACTGATGCAGCCGATCATGCAGTTTGTCGGAAACCTCGGTTATGTCGGAGTGGCAATTTCCGGAGGACTTCTGGCAATCCGCGGAACCATCGGGGTTGGTGAAATTCAGGCATTTATTCAGTATGTCCGGAATTTTACTCAGCCGATCCAGCAGATTGCGCAGGTGGCAAATATGCTGCAGTCGATGGCTGCAGCCTCCGAGCGCGTATTTGAATTTCTGGACGAAGAGGAAGAAGAACTGACGGTTGAACATGCTGTGCATCTCGACCATGTGGATGGTTACGTGGATTTTTCCCATGTAAGTTTCGGATACAATCCGGATCAGATCATTATCAGGGATTTTTCCGCTCATGTAACACCTGGACAGAAAATTGCAATTGTCGGACCAACGGGAGCAGGAAAAACCACAATGGTCAAACTGCTTATGCGTTTCTATGATGTGACAGGCGGAGCCATTCAGGTGGATGGGCATGATATCCGCGACTTTAACCGTCAGGAGCTTCGGGATGCATTTGGTATGGTATTGCAGGATACCTGGCTGTTTAAGGGATCTATCATGGAAAACATCCGGTATGGCCGTTTAGATGCCACGGATGAGGAAGTGATTGAGGCGGCAAAAGCCGCACATGCCCACCATTTTATCCAGACACTTCCGGGTGGCTACCAGATGGAGTTAAACGAGGATGCAAGTAATGTTTCCCAGGGACAGAAACAGCTTCTTACAATTGCACGTGCTATCCTTGCGGATAACCCGATTCTGATTCTGGATGAGGCAACCTCTTCGGTAGATACCCGTACCGAAGTGCGGATTCAGAAGGCATTGGATAATCTGATGCGTGGACGGACCAGCTTTATCATTGCGCATCGACTCTCTACGATAAGAAATGCGGATCTGATTCTGGTGATGAAAGATGGCGATATCATAGAGCAGGGGACACACGAACAGCTTCTGGCACAAAAGGGATTTTATGCAGATCTGTATAATTCCCAGTTCGAAGAGAATGCATAAGACATTGAAATAAATTGGCAGTTGTGATATAGTTTAACTGTATTTATCGACAAATTTTGACAAAATCGGACAGTGCTTTCTGGTATGCTTATTTTTGACTGAATTTGACATTCTAGGAGGCCTACATGGGAAAACTAAATGTCGCAATTGCAGATGATAACGAGGTTATGCGTGACTTATTGGAAGAAATGGTAACCAGTGATGATGAACTGCACCTGATCGGGATGGCAAAGGATGGAGAAGAAGCCTGCCATCTGATCAAGGAAAAAGAACCGGATGTTGTATTATTGGATATTATTATGCCGAAACTGGACGGTCTGGCAGTCCTTGACAGGATCAGGGCAGATCATACACTAAAGAACCGGCCAACATTTCTGATGATCAGTGGGATCAGCAATGAAAAGATTACCGAAGACGCGTTTGAGCGGGGAGCGGATTATTACATTATGAAGCCGTTTGACCGGAATATTGTTTTGGACCGGATCAAGACACTCAACCGTCGAAAAAACAAAGTACGAAAAGAAATTGGCAGACCGGTTGAGATGGAAAAGAAACCGGAAAAGTACTCGTTACAGACACTGGAAGAGGATGTCACAGAGATAATTCATGAGGTTGGTGTTCCGGCACATATCAAGGGATACCAGTATTTGCGGGAGGCAATCATCATGTCTGTGACGAATATGGACATGTTAAATTCTATTACGAAAATTTTATATCCGGGGATTGCAAAGAAATTTGATACGACACCAAGCCGTGTCGAGCGTGCCATCCGTCATGCAATTGAAGTAGCATGGAGCCGTGGCAAGATGGATACGCTGGATGATCTGTTCGGATATACGATCAGCAATGGAAAAGGAAAACCGACCAACTCGGAATTTATCGCTCTTATTACGGACAAAATACGATTACAGATGAAGAGTAAGTAAAGGAGTGTTATGTATGAAGAAGATTCTGTTTGTTTCATCAGAGGCAGTGCCATATGTGAAAACCGGAGGTCTTGCCGATGTTGTCGGATCACTTCCGAAATATTTTGACAAAAAAGAGTATGATGTGCGGGTAGTTATTCCGAAATACGCCTGCATGGATCGCTCATTTCTTCCAAATTTAAAATTTTTGTGCCATTTTTATGTAAATCTGAACTGGCGCAGGCAGTATGTTGGAATTTTCGAGTCGGAATATCATGGTGTTCACTTTTATTTTGTGGACAATGAATTTTATTTTGCAGGAGAATCTCCATACAACAATATCTATGAAGATGTGGAAAAGTTTGCATATTTTTCCAAGGCAGTACTTGCTAGTCTGCCGTATATTGATTTTGCCCCGGATATTATCCATTGCAATGACTGGCAGACAGGACTTATTCCGGTGTTTCTGCATACGGTATTTGGAGATGATAATTTTTATGCGGGAATCAAAACCGTGTTTACGATTCATAACCTGCAGTTTCAGGGACGCTGGCGAATTCAGGAGATTATGGATATTACAGGACTCCCGGCACACATTTTCAATGCATATGAACTGGAATCTTATGGCGAAGCAAACTACTTAAAGGGTGGCGTGGTATATGCGGATTATATTACTACCGTCAGCCCGACGTATGCAAATGAGATTACGACCGTAGAAGGGGGAGAGGGCTTAAGTGGCCTGATGACTGCCCGAAAGGATCGCCTTTATGGTATTTTAAACGGAATTGATTATGAAGAATATAATCCACAGACAGATCCTTATATTTCGGTAAATTATTCGAAAAAAGATGCAGTGAGTGGGAAAAAAGAAAACAAAGTTGCATTACAGAAAGAACTTGGGCTTCCAGTCAGGGAGGATGCTTTCCTGATCGGAATCGTATCGCGTATGACCAGCCAGAAAGGATTTGACCTGATTGGCTGCGTATTGGATGAACTTTTAACCGAAATGGATATACAGCTGGTGGTTCTTGGTTCCGGAGAGAGCCAGTATGAAAATATGTTCCACCATTATCAGAGTAAGTATCCGGACAAGGTAAGCGTACATATCGGATTTACCGAGGAGCGTTCGCACCATATATATGCGGCAAGTGATGTGCTGCTGATGCCTTCCATGTTTGAACCATGCGGGCTGGCACAGATGATTGCCATGCGTTACGGAACACTTCCGATCGTACGTGAAACCGGAGGACTCCGGGATACGGTAGAACCATACAATGAATATGAAAATACAGGATGTGGTTTTTCATTTGCGAATTTTAATGCACAGGAAATGGCAGATATTGTCCGGTATGCGTATCGTGTGGAGCATGAACAAAAGGCCGCATGGAAAGAACTGATCTATCGTGCGATGGATCGCAATTTTTCCTGGAATGTTTCGGCACATGCATATGAGAAGCTATATGATAAACTGGTAGAAATGTAATAGATGTTCCCCGCAGAATTTTTTCTGCGGGGATTTTGTGTCTGGAAATATAATCTATGAAGTGCAGACCGGCTGCGGCATGGTCAGCAGATGGCTGTGCCGGCAGTAATAGTAGGCATGGTCGGACAGAATTTCTTCATCCTGAAGCTGTGAGGCATTCACTTCTTTTACCATTGCGGTGTAATGGTCGAGATTCTGCCTGTCGTTTTCATCGGTGGCAAGAATCAGTACTTCGTGAATACTGCTTGGCAGAATGATCAGATCCTTTTCAAACAAATCGGACAGTTCTTTTAAGATGTCATCGTAGAGGAGAACGGTTGCACCGTTGGTCCGGTACGTATTGGTCAGAACATACAGTGGCGGGGCTGCTTCCGGGAGTGGAGTTTCCGCGACGAGCTGCATTTCTTTGAGAAGACTGCTCATCGGGGTAAGCTGTGGGGGAAGAAGCTGTGGCGTGTTTTTCTTCGCAAGTCGGTAAAGCGTTTCTTTGTCGGTTTTCCAAAGGTTTAAGTGATGATTGTGGATCAGAATATTTGCCTGGTTTTCGGCACTTGCATGGAGCAGACAGTAAAAGATTACGGCCAGATCCTGGTAGCGGAAAAACGGAACCTCTTTTAACAGTTCCTGATTTTTTTCAAAGCTTACAAGACGCATGACGATGTGCTCGCTGGCACGGGAAAAATCGGTAAAGTAGGACGTGTCAAAATTTTCTTCCGGGGCATGCGCCTGATAGGTATGAAGAATATCTTCACAGATTTCTTCAAGGCATACCCCTTCCAGATAGCGATGATAGTATGGCATCAGATAGATCGCAGGTGACACGTTTTTCTTCGGATGGAGAAGTACCAGACCATCGTAATGTGTTCCGTTATTTTTGGTAAAGGAACGAATGTCTAAAGTGACACCTGTCTCGATACGCAGAGAAAGCTGTGTACGGATCGTTGTTAAAAATTCCTGATAGTTCATATGTAATTGAAAACAAATGTATATATGGGAAATTTCGGAATGACCGTTTCCGAAGATGAAAAATCCACGGTGTTAACCAGACACCGTGGATTTACTTTAGCATGTTTTGACTGAAATTGCAATCATTTTTCTCGGTTTTTTAATAAGAGAGAAGTTCCTGCCACAGCTTTGTGTACTTGGCGGAATCATCATCACTTAATGCTTTATAGATTTCACATCTTTTTATCGTGTCACTGGAAGGATTGATAGCTTCGTTATTTTTTACGTCAGCGTCCTGATTTTCTACCACAGATGTAATCGGAGAGGCATACTGCACATATTCGAAATTCTTTTCTGCGATATCATCCTTGCACAGGAAATTTAAGAATTTTAAAGCGTTGGTCTGGTTAGTGCAGGACTTTGGAATGAACCAGGAATCGATCCAGAGGTTTGATCCCTCTGTTGGAACTGAATAATCCAGATTGTCGTTCTCTGCCATGGCCAGTGCAGCCTCGCCGGAGTAGCACAGTGCGATGGAGGCTTCTTCTCCGATCATGGCATCGGCTGTCTCGTCTACATAGTAGGCATATACGATTTTATCATCTTTTTGCTTTTTTAATATGTCGAGGGCTTCCCGCAGATGATTTTCATCGGTATCGTTTAAGGAATACCCTTTGGAGATCAGTGCAGGGGCAAACGTATCACGGACGGAATTTTCCATGATGATTTCATCCTCATAGGTAGGATCCCACAGGCAGTTCCAGCTTGATACGGTTTTGGCATCAATGGTTGTTTTGTTGTAGAGAAGGCCAAGAGTCCCGTAAAAATATGGAACGGAATAGGTGTGATTCTTGTCATAGGAAGCAGACATATCAAGGATCGTTGGATCCAGATTTTTGTAGTTGTCCATGGCATCGTAATCTTCTTCGAGAACTTCGCCCTCGTTGATCAGACGCTCAACCATATATTCGGAAGAGCAGATTACATCATAGTTGATGGAACCGGCTTTGTATTTGGTATACATTTCTTCCGGACTTTCATATTCTTCGTATTTGACGGTGATACCGGTTTCTTTTTCAAACTGTTTGACTACGGACTCATCGATATATTTTCCGTAATTTAAAACGGTTAAGGTCTGTCCGCTTTTTTTCGCAGAGGAAGATCCCCCACAGGCAGTGAGTGCACTGACTGCCAGAGCAGAAATTAAGAGGGCAGAGAAAATTCTTTTTTTCATAATAGGACTCCTTTCGGCTGGAATAAAATTCCAATGGAAAATTTATTTGGCTGCAACACGCTTCTTCCCCGGATAAACATTTCCGGCAAGAAGAATGAGCAGAACGGCAAAGAACAGAATCGTGGAAAGTGCATACAATTCCGGTTTGATTCCTTTGCGAAGTTCTGTGTAGAGCATGGTGGAGAGGGTATTGACCCCGGCTCCTTTGGTAAAATAGGTGATGGAAAAATCATCCAGTGACATGGTGACTGCCATCATAAATCCGGAGAACACACCGGGACGGATTTCCGGCCAGGTGACTTTGTAAAATGCATACAGCGGCGTTGCTCCGAGATCAAGTGCCGCCTCATAGGTGCTGCGGTTTGTCTGTTTCATTTTCGGAAGCACATTTAAAATAACATAAGGAATACTAAAAGTAATGTGCGCCAGAAGAACCGTCACAAATCCGAGGTCGATAAATTTCACAAACAAAAGCATCATGGAGATACCGGTTACGATATCCGCATTCAGAAGCGGAATATTGGTCGCGCCGAGATAAATGGTCTGGTGCCGTTTTTTCATGGCGGCTATGCCGAGCGCGGCAAGTGTTCCGATCAGTGTGGAAATAATTGCGGACAGGAAAGTGACCTGCAAAGTTGTGACAAATGCAGTCATAATCTTTTCGTCCTGAAAACAGCCGGTATACCACCGGAGCGTGAAGCCACCCCATTTTACCTTGGAACGGGAATCGTTGAAAGACAAAGCAATCAACACAATAATCGGAAGGTAAAGGAAGGCAAAAATCAGGACCATATAGATCCGGGATGCACATTTTTTTAACATATGGATGTTCCCTCCCCTTCTTTATCAAATATATTTACAATAGTCATACTTGCAATCACAAAAATCATAAGAACAAAGGAAAGACCGCTTCCGGCATTCCATTGCATACCCTGCATAAAATCCTGTTCGATCACATTTCCGATTAAAAGAACATGACCACCGCCTAATACCTGCGAGATTGCAAACGAGGTAAGTGACGGGACAAATACCATGACGATTCCGCTGATGATTCCGGATACGGTAAGCGGAAGGATAATCTTTAAAAAGATGGTTACATTTCCGGCACCCAGATCACGGGCCGCCTCAATCCAGTCTTTACGGATTCGTGTCATGGAGTTGTAGATTGGCAGCAGCATAAATGGCAGGAAGTCGTATACCATGCCAAGGACAACTGCTGTTGGTGTATTTATGATATTGATGCGGGAAAGCCCGAAACCTGTGAGAATGGAGTTGATTACACCATTTTTGGAAAGCAGAAGTTTCCATGCCAGGATACGGAGCATAAAGTTCATCCACATCGGAAGCATAAAGATAAAAACAACCAGTCCCTGATTTTTGATTTTCATATTATTTAAAATCATTGCCAGCGGATAGGAAAGAACCAGGCACACGATGGTGCATATAATTCCAAGTCTCAGGGAAAGTCCCATGGCTTTGCGGTTGGTTTCATCTGCTATCGCTGTGATATAGGATAACGTAAAACTGCCATCGCCGTTTGTAAATGCATAGTAAAGAATCATGATAAGCGGCAGGAGGATAAAACCAATGATCCATATGAGGTATGGACCGGCAAGAAATTGCTGTTTGAATTTACGCATCGATCTCCACCGCCTTTTCATCGGAAGATTCCGGCTTATGCATAATCTGGATATTGAACGGGATTACTTTGATGCCGACTTTGGTGCCGACCGGAACAAATCTGGTGGTGTGAACCAGCCATTCATAGCCGCCGGCCATGACATCAAGTTCATAGTGAACGCCTTTAAAAATCAGGGAGGTTACTTCGCCCTGCAGCGTTCCCTCCGAAGGATCGACCAGTTCTACATCTTCCGGACGGATGACAACGTCGACCGGCTTGTTATTGCCGAATCCCTTGTCGACACATGCCCAACGGGCACCGAGAATCTCTACAAGTTCATCTTTTATCATGGTTCCGTCAATGATATTGCTGTGTCCGATAAAATCGGCAACAAATGCGTTTTCCGGTTCGTTGTAAATGTTTTCCGGAGTACCGATCTGTTGGATATATCCCTGATTCATGACAACGATGGTATCGGACATGGTCAGAGCCTCTTCCTGGTCATGGGTGACGTATACAAAAGTAATTCCCAGTTCTTCCTTCAGACGGATGAGCTCATACTGCATGTTCTGACGCAGTTTTAAATCAAGTGCACCGAGAGGTTCATCTAAAAGAAGGACTTTTGGCTCGTTTACAATCGCACGGGCGATGGCGATACGCTGCTGCTGACCACCGGAGAGAGAATCGACCGAACGGTTTTCAAAGCCTTCCAGATTGACCAGTTTTAAGGCATATTTGATTTTATCCTGAATATATGCTTTGCTTTTCTTACTTATTTTAAGGCCGAATGCAATGTTTTCGGCAATGGACATATGCGGGAAAAGAGAATACTTCTGAAAAACGGTATTCAGTTTCCGTTCATTGGCTGCAAGAGCTGTGATATCCTGTCCGTCAAACAGAATCTGTCCCTTGTCAGGGCTTTCAAAGCCTCCAAGCAGACGCAGGGTTGTAGTTTTTCCGCATCCGGACGGACCTAAAAGGGTCAGAAATTCATTCTCCCGGATATACAGATTTAAATCATCCAACACAAGATTGGAATCGTAGGATTTGGAAATTCCAATAAAATCAATTAAATGTTTACTCATACGTTTGTCCTCTTAAAAATTTGGTGGGGTAGTAACCCAGATGATGACGGCATCTTTCGAACCGGTGTTTTCCAGATAATGCTTTTTTCCTGCTTTAAAATAGAAAGATTCCCCGGCA
>UMBY01010218.1_pt1 | contig 11832 bp, 10 predicted proteins | sample 1964101 | NCBI WGS metagenome assembly UMBY01 (sample SAMEA4835955, study PRJEB28245) | human gut metagenome | biome: gut microbiome; material: fecal sample | place: Denmark | collected 2008 | reverse complement strand
TCATGATAGAATTTGGTAACGCAGGCGAAAAACTCATCAGCATCGGCAGCCTTTTCCAATGCAGTGCTGAGCGCCTGCACCTTGTCACTGATATTTTTGTTATAGCGACGCTCCTGCTTCACCACAGCCTGATAATTGCTGATTAACGAAAAGCAGTTAATCTCAAACGCACGCTCCAATTCACTGAAATCGTAGGCAAAAAGCTGCTGAAAAATTTTGAAGTCATGCTTGGCAAACTGATTCACGCTGCCATCACAGGCACCAACCTTTTCACAGGTAATAGCAAAGGGATTTTCACAGCTTACCAGTAAAAAAGCCAGATAATTGTGCCAAAGATTTTTGTCAAAGCCATAAACGGTGCCGATATCAAGCAGCTTATGTACCTGCTCATAAATTTCCGCTGTCAGCTCTTCGCGGTCATAATTGCCGCCAGCAAACCTGGCGCAGATATCTGCCAACGGCTCCAGCAAATTATCCGTCGGCAGATTGCGGTAAATAACTAATTGTGATACAAGCTTATGCATATCTTTCCCCTCAAATATTTCTATTTTATAAATTCAAATTTCTCTGTATCGAACATGCCCATATCTGTAATGCGCAGCTTGGGAATAACCGGCAGCGCCATAAAGCTCAGGCTGATAAACGGATCGATGCCGTCTAAAACTCCCTGTGCATGCGCCTTGGTCGCAATCTCATCAAGACTGCCGATAAGCTCTTCGGCAGGTGCGCTGCTCATCAGGCCGCAGATATTCAGCGGCAGTGTATCGATAACCTCGGTGCCCTTGACCAAGGTATAACCGCCCTGTACGCGTACCAGCTCCTTAGCTGCAGCATTCATTGCTTTCGGACTTGTACCGATAACAATCAGGTTATGTGAATCGTGTGCCACCGTCGTCGCTACTGCGCCGTCCTTCAGCCCGTAGCCGCGCAAAAGTCCCAAGCCTACATTACCGGTGCCGTGGTGTCTTTCCAGTACGGCAATCAAGTGCACATCTCCTTTTTCCAGAGCAGCGGCAATATCCTTGCCCATAATAGTGCTCTTCTCGGTAAAGATTTCACCGGGAAGCATAGTGATAACAGGATATTCCCTGTCATCGGCAAAATGCGATAAAGAGAAGGTTTCGGCATCAAATGCCGCAGGCTTCACGCTGCCCTGCAGGCTGGCAGTGGGGGTAACAGGCGTAATCCTTTCGCAGGCCTTGAGCGCGTCCACGCCCTTATGAAAAACAGCCCGCGGCGTAAGGCTTTGCAGGTCATCAAAAACTACCAAATCCGCCTGCCAGCCGGGAGCAATGGCACCCACGCGGCGCAGTCCGTAAATACGCGCAGCATTGATGGTTGCCAGACGCAAAGCACGCACCGGCTCCATGCCCAATTCTATCGCCATTTGTACGCAGTGACGGATAGTGCCCTCGCGGCGGATATCGGCAAGATGCTTGTCATCTGTGCAGAAGGCCAGACTGCTTACATCAATACCTTCTTCAATAACGCCGCGCAAAATTGCCGTCAGATTACGCGAAGCACTGCCCTCACGCACCAGCACTGCCAGACCGTTACGCAGCTTTTCCTTCGCTTCTTCCCAACTGATGCTCTCATGGTCGGTATCAATGCCGCTGGCAACGTAGGCTGCCAGCTCCTTGCCACGCACGCAGGGTGCATGGCCGTCGATTACACGGCCCAAACTTTGGAACAGGTCCAGCTTTTTCTGTACCTCGGCGGAATTATAAATAACTCCCGGCACGTTCATCATCTCGCCCATTCCGAGTACACCGGGCTCATTTACAAGCTTAATCATATCGCGCGCATCCATCACGCAGCCGCTGTGCTCAAAGCGTGTGGCAGGCACGCAGCTAGGCAGGTTCACATAATAGTTCAGCGGCATCTGTCCGCCGGCCTCCAGCATATAGTGAATGCCTGCCGCACCTGCTACGTTGGCAATTTCGTGCGGGTCGGTAATCAGTGTGGTTACGCCCCAACGCAGCTCCTCGGCACAGTAATGCTCCGGCACGGCCATCGAGCTTTCTACATGACAATGTGCATTAATCAGACCGGGGGCAACATATGCTCCCTTCAGGTCGATGATTTTTTCTGCCTTATCATAGCTGCCGACACCGGCAATCACGCCCTCGGCAATAGCAACATCAGCTTCGTAAATTGTTTCGGTCAGCACGTCAACAACCCTGCCGTTCTTCAAAAGAATATCAGCAGGGCTGTTACCGAGTGCGACCGCTCTTACACGGTCCATCATATTTATTACCTCAATCCTTTTACACGTAAATATATTTCAGGATAAAGATTACTGCCAGCACATATACAATCCAGCTGGTTTTTTTGTTTTTGTATTCACCGCTGAGCAGGTTAATTGCAACATAGGAGATAACGCCCATGGAAATACCTTCGGAGATAGAATACATGAAGGGCATTGCTACAGCTGCGATAAAAGCAGGAATTGCTTCGGTCATATCGTCAAAATCTACATTCAACAGGCTGCTTACCATCAAGAAGCCTACAATTACCAGTGCCGGAGCGGTAGCAAAGGCAGGAATTGCCAGGAAAATCGGTGCGAAGAACAAGCTGAGGAAGAAGAGAACAGCTGCAGTAACGGCAGTCAGACCAGTACGGCCCCCGACAGCAACACCGGCACTGCTTTCTACGAAGGTAGTAACGGTAGAGGTACCAAGCAGAGCACCACCGGTAGTAGCGATGGAGTCCGCCAGCAAAGCGCCTTCAATCTTCGGCAGCTTACCGTCCTTGTCCAGCATTTTAGCCTTGGAAGCAACACCAATCAGAGTGCCGAGAGTATCAAACAAATCTACAAACATGAAGGAAAGCATGATTGTAATGAAGTTAAAGGTGAAGATAGCACTGAAGTCCAGCTGCATGAAGGTAGGTGCCAGGCTGGGAACAGAAATACCATTAGCAAAGCTGGGCATAACAGAGAACATACCGAGCTTCGGATTCGGTACATAAATACCGGTCAGCTCACAAATCATGCCTAAGCCCCAGGTAACCAGAATACCTACGAGGATACCGCCGGGAACCTTTTTCGTCATCATTACGGCGGTCAGCAGAATACCGATAAGCGCCAGCAAAGCACCGATACCGGTGGACCAGAAGGTGCCATCTGCCAAGGCAGCTTTAAACGGATACAGGCCAACGAGAGTCGGTCCGGCAACAACAATCTTGGAGTTCTGCAGACCGATAAAGGTAATAAACAGGCCGATACCGCTGGTAACACCAAACTTCAGCGCAGGCGGAATAGAGTTAAACAAGGCTTCGCGCACCTTAGTCAGGGACAGAACAATGAACAGAATACCTTCAACAAAAACTGCTGCCAACGCAACCTGCCAGCTGTAACCCATCTGTCCTACAACAGTATAAGCAAAAAAGGCGTTCAGGCCCATACCGGGAGCAAGAGCAAAAGGATAGTTAGAGAACAGCGCCATGAGCAGAGTACCAAAACAAGCACCCAAAGCAGTAGCGGTAAATACAGCACCGGCATCCATGCCGGCAGCACTTAAAATGCCGGGGTTAACAGCTAAAATATAAGCCATCGTCATAAAGGTGGTGATACCGGCAAGAATTTCTGTGCGGACATCCGTCTGATGTTCCTTCAGGCGGAATGTTTTTTCCAAAAAGTCTGTCATTATTATAGCCTCCTATGCTATCTATTTGCCCAAGCTGCAGGGCCCGGGCACAATAATAAAGATTAAGACTGCCTGCACAGCCGTCAAGCCATTAATATGTTAAAATCTCCGGACCGTTTTCTGTAATCAGAATCTGATGCTCCCATTGAGCGGAAAGACTGCCGTCACAGGTATAAACAGTCCAGTTATTGGCTTCGTCAACAAAGATATCTCTGTGTCCCATGTTAATCATCGGCTCAATAGTAAAAATCATTCCCGGTACAAGCACCATACCGGTTTTGCGTTTGCCTACATGGCAGACGAACGGATCCTCGTGGAACTCTACACCAACGCCGTGGCCGCCGAATTCTTCGACAACGGAATAGCCGTGCTTATGTGCCAGCTTGGAAACAGCAGCTCCGATATCTCCCAGAAAACCCCAAGGCTGAGCTGCTTCAATACCGCGCAGCAGACATTGCTTGGTAATCGCAACCAAATCTGCAGCCGGCTTAGCAACCTTGCCAATCATAAACATACGGGATGCATCAGCATAATAACCATTGTAAATAGTAGAAACGTCTACGTTCACAATGTCACCGCTGCGCAGTACGTCATGCTCGCTGGGAATGCCATGGCAAACCTGGTCATTGATAGAGGTACACACGCTCTTCGGGAAACCCTCATAACCCAACGGTGCAGGGATAGCGTTATGCGCTACTGTATATTCGTAAACGATTCTGTCGATATCAGCAGTAGTCATACCTGCCTTAATATATTTGGCAACCTCATCCAATACACCGGTATTGATTTTGCAGGCTGCACGGATACCTGCAATCTGCTCCGGGGTTTTAATCATATCGCGGTCAGGAACCTCGCAGCCCTGAGCCTGCAGCAACGCAATTTTGGCATCATTCATTTTGTGGCAGTCTGCATATGCTTTACCGCTGCCACACCAACATAATTCTTGGTCCAAAGAAAACACTCCTTATCTAAATAATTGTTACAACTTGTACATTACAACCTTATGACTTCTATTTTACCACATATTTAAGGGAAAAATCACATTTTCGGCTTAAAATTCTCTTACAACGTTCGGTTTTTTGTGTTAAAATTATTTTATATGACTCAATGTTAAGAAAGGAAATTTTTATGGAAGCATATGCAATGTATTTTATCGATTTAATTCTGCACTTGGACAAGCATTTGCCAGAAATTATGATGGCCTACGGTCATCTGATTTACGCCATCCTGTTCATGGTAGTGTTCTGCGAAACCGGTCTGGTAGTCACCCCGTTTTTACCGGGCGATTCGCTGCTTTTCGCCTGTGGCGCCCTTGCCGCTGCCGCACCCGAAGGCATGGATATAAAAATTATCGTGCCCATCTTTTTAGTTTCGGCTGTGCTGGGCGACGCCTGCAATTATATGATAGGCGAGCATCTCGGTATGCATATGATTAAGAAGAATATCATTAAGAAGGAGCATGTCGACAAGGCCAGCGCATTTTATGACAAGCATGGTCATAAGGCTATTTTCCTGGCCCGCTTCGTGCCGATTGTTCGCACCTTTGCACCCTTCGTTGCCGGCATCGGCAAGATGCACTACCTGACCTTTGCTCATTACAATGTCATCGGTGCCGTAGTGTGGGTATTTCTCTTTGTCGGCGGCGGTTACTTCTTCGGTAACATCCCTGCCATCAAGCATAATTTTACGCTGGTAACTTTGGGCATCATCGTCTTCTCCCTGCTGCCTGTGTTATATGAATTCGTAGGCAAGAAAATTTTAGGCAAGAAATAAGAAGGTCTTGGAAATTTGGTAACAGACTCTCTCCAAGGAGATCCTTTACACAGTTAAACTCCAAAGTACATATATATAAATTTTAAAAATTGAGGGTGATTTAAAATGACTTATCGTTTTAACAGTGATTACACCGAAGGCTGCCATCCTGCAGTCCTCGAAAAACTCGTGCAAACCAATATGGAACAGACTGACGGCTACGGCCTGGACCCTTACTGCGACGAAGCACGCAAATTGATTAGAGAAGCCTTCGCCTGCCCGAACGCTGACGTACATTTTCTCGTTGGCGGCACTCAGACCAACCTGACGGTTATCTGCGCTGCCTTGCGTCCGCATCAGGCTGTTTACGGCGCTGTTCCCAGTCATATCAACACCCACGAGGCCGGTGCGATTGAGCATGTAGGTCACCGCGTACTGCCGCTGCCCAGCGAAGACGGTAAGCTCACCGCCGAGCAAATCCGCCACGAATGGAAAATGTACGATACCGATCCCAGCCGTGAGCATTGGGCACAGCCGAAAATGGTTTATATCTCCCAGCCGACTGAAATCGGCAGCATGTACAGCAAAAAGGAGCTGCAGGATTTATACCAGGCCTGCAAGGACTGCGGTCTTTACCTCTTTGTTGACGGCGCACGCTTAGGCTATGTTCTCGGCGCTCCCGACAACGATATGACTGCTGCGGATTTGGCAGCCAACTGCGACGTTTTCTATATCGGCGGCACAAAATGCGGCCTGCTCTTCGGCGAAGCAGTTGTTATTTTGAACGATGCACTTAAGCCTGACTTCCGCACTATCGCTAAGCAATGCGGTTCTATCATGGCCAAAGGACGTCTGCTCGGCGTACAGTTCGGCGCACTTATGAAGGATGACCTTTACAGCAAAATCTGCGGTAAGGGCACACTGCAGGCTCTGAAAATCCGTGATGCACTGTTAGCCAAAGGCTTCAAGTTCGTTACCGAATCCCCCACCAACCAGCAATTTGTGATTATGACTCCGGCACAGTTTGAAAAGCTGAGCGAGGAATTTGCTCTCAGCCATATTGCTTACCTGGAGGACGGCAATTACAGCGTGCGCATCTGCACCAGCTGGGCAACCAAGGACGAAGAGGTTGACAGACTCATTGCTATGATCAACAAGCTGTAAGCTTGACAGAAAACGTAAATTTGCTATAATAAAAATAAAGAGAGACTCTGACAGTCGCGTGTCAGCCCTCTCTGTTGATTGTTGTTATTTGACAAAAGGCTGACATTGACCTCTAATGTCGGTCTTTTGTTATATTGTAAGCAAAATTACTTACGTTTAGACATAATGGTCGCAACAAGCAAACCAAATGTTAACATTATCTGTAACGCTTCGGCTACTGTCATGCTCCCACCTCCTTACGGAGGAACCGACCTGTCAGAATCTCTAGTGTTATTATAACAGCTATCTTATTTATTGACAATATGTTCGTGAAAGCAAAAAGGCGGTCGCTTGACCGTCTTTTTTATTTTGCTCTTTTTACTTCAACTTTTCTACAACGCTCTGCAGCTTTTCCTGCCAGTCGGCGCAATAATCCGCACCGCCCTGCGCGCAGTCGCTCTTGCCGCCACCACGGCCGCCAAAGGCTTCGTTGAGCAGCTTAATAACACTACGGCAATCGCCTGCAGTATCAGCCCCCAAAGCAACTGCGTAGCTGATGCGCTCAGGCTGCACTGCTACCAAAAGGCTCAGCGTGTTTTTCAAGGCAGTAACCTTCGGCAAAAAGGCTTTGATATCCTTTGCATCATGGCCTTCCATAGGCAAAGCCAAAACCTTTACTCCATCAGCATTCACCGGTGCAGCAGCATACGTTTCCTGCAGCTTTTCCTCTTCAATCTTCAGCAGCTTGCTCTTGGCAATGTCAAGCTGTGCAAGCAAATCATTTTTCTGCTTATTTACGGCAGCAGGCACCTGCTCAGGCTTTACAGAAAGACCTGCAGCTACGCTAAGCAGAGTGCTGTTCTTGGCGTCCGCATCAAGCAAAGCTCTGCGCCCGCAGACAAACTCTACACGGCAACCACCCTTATGCTTTTCATGACGGATGACCTTAACACTGCCCAGCATCCCTGTAAATGGTGGATGCGTACCGCAGCAGGTACAGATATCGGCATCCTCAACGGAAACGATACGCAGAGTGCCTGTCAGCTTGCTGTTGAACTTACGCATTTTATCCTTCAGCTTGACAGCCTCAGTGCTATCCAGATAGCTGATATGTACCGGGCGATTCTCCCAGATGATTTCATTCGTATATAATTCTGCCTGCAGTAGCTCCTCGTCCGTCAGCTCCTTATCAAGGTCAATGAAAACATCGTCCTCATTCATATGGAAGCCGATATTGTTGGCCTTAAACAGCTTCCAGCAGGCGTAGGACAAAAGATGCTCGCCCAAATGCTGCTGCATTCTGTCCAAACGCACAGGCCAGTCCAGCACAGCCTCCACCTCAGCGCCTACCTCCAGCGGCTTATCGCACTCATGGTAAATGTGACCGTCCTTTTCACTTACATGGCTTACGACCGCATCAGCCAGCTTACCTCTGTCACTCAGTTGACCGCCGCCCTCCGGAAAGAAAACCGTCTGGTCAAGCTCAACCAGATATTTGCCATCCTTAGGCGTGCAGGCCGTAACCTTCGCCACACACTGTTTGAGCAAAGAATTATTTTCAAAAAGCTTAATTGTCATTTTTTATTCCCCCTCATGAAATCTATCTGTCTCTAATAACCATTATTGTATCACTAATTTGCTAAAGTGTGTTATAATCAGTTATACAAGTCCAAAAAAATTCTATTGAAGCGAATAAGGAGCAATAAATGTTTCAAAATTTACTCTTTGATTTAGATGGTACCCTGACAAATTCCGCTGAGGGTATCACCAAATGCGTGCAATACGCCCTGCGCGCTCAAAATATTGAAGAACCCGATTTAAGAAAGCTGGAGGTTTTCATCGGCCCGCCCCTGCGCGACAGCTTTATCAAATATTACGGCATGACCAGAGAGCAGGCTGAAATCGGCGTAGAAAAATATCGTGAACGCTACACCGATATCGGTATCTGGGAGAACAAGGTTTATCCCGGTATTATGGAATTATTGGCTGACCTGCAGCAGGATGGCCGCCGCCTCGGCATGGCTACCGCCAAGCCGGAGGTTTTTGCGCTGAGAATTGCCGAACGCTTTGGCTTCAACCCCTATTTGGAAGATATAACCGGCTGCAGCCTGGATGGTAAAACCGATAAGAAAGCTTTAGTAGTTTCCGCCGCTCTGGAAAAATGGCAGCTCACTACACCAGAAGCTAAAAAGACTGTAGCACTTATCGGCGACCGCCGTGAAGATGTTCTTGCAGCTCACGCCAACGGTATCGCCTGCATCGGCGCAGGCTTCGGCTTCGGCAGCTACGAGGAATTGTCGGAGGCAGGTGCCGATTACTATGTTTCTGATGTCCCAGCCTTAGCACGCTTCCTGCTGAGCAAAGCGTAAGAACAAATTTAACACTTACAGGTGATATATTATGCATATTTACGCAATAGGCGACCTGCATTTATCAGGCGAACCGGCAAGCAAGCCCATGGAGGTTTTCGGCGAGCATTGGCGCAACCATAAAGAAAAGGTTGCCGCTAATTGGCAAAACACTGTAACCGCACAGGACACCGTTATTGTCTGCGGTGATATTTCCTGGGCCATGACTTTGGAAGAAGCAGCACAGGATTTAGACTTGTTGGCGCAGCTTCCTGGACGCAAGCTGCTGCTGCGCGGCAACCATGATTACTGGTGGAGCAGCCTGAGCAAAATGCAGCAGCGTTACGGTGCTCATTTTGAATTTCTGCAGAACGACTGCATTATGGCAGAGGATATTGCTGTCTGCGGCACCCGCGGATGGCTGCTGCCATCGGCCGAAAGCTTCAGTGAGGCCGACAGAAAAATCTATAACCGCGAGGGAATCCGCCTGGAGCTTTCCCTGCAGCAGGCACATAAAATGCAGGCGCAGCAGATAATTACGGCTTTTCACTATCCACCGCTTTTCGCACGCACGGAGCACACCTGCTTTACTAATCTGATGCTGCGGTACGGCGTGCAGCACTGTGTCTACGGCCACATTCACGGTGAAAACCACATTCCCGTTTTTGAAGGATTGCGCGAAGGAATCAACTATAAGCTTGTTTCCTGCGACACGCAAGGCTTTCAGCTTTACAAGGTAATATAACAGCGAAACTTCGCTGAAAAACAGACAGGCTCCCCTGAACGATTCGTTCAGGGGAGCTTTTTGTATACAAAAACAAGCCCTCGAATTTCTTCGAGAGCTTGCCATTTACGTTCATTTAATTATTTAGGATAGTTGCTGTTGGAGTTTTCTTTCAGCATAACGTCATGTGCGCCGCCTTCAACCAAGCTGGTTGCGGAAACCAGAGTCAGCTTAGCCTTCTCCTGCAGCTCGCGGATGTTCAGAGCACCGCAATTGCACATGGTGGAACGAACCTTAGCCAAGGTCAGGTTTACGTTATCCTTCAGGCTGCCTGCGTACGGAACGTAGGAGTCAACGCCTTCTTCAAAGGACAGCTTAGCTGCGCCGCCCATGTCATAACGTTGCCAGTTGCGAGCACGGCTGGAGCCTTCACCCCAATATTCCTTCATGTAGGTGCCGTTAATGTTAACCTTATTGGTCGGGCTTTCGTCGAAACGAGCGAAGTAACGGCCAAGCATCATGAAGTCAGCGCCCATAGCCAGAGCCAGAGTCATGTGGTAATCATAAACGATACCGCCGTCGGAGCATACAGGAATGTATACGCCGGTTTCTTCGAAGTATTCGTCACGAGCCTTGCAAACATCAATCAGAGCAGTTGCCTGGCCACGGCCGATACCTTTTTGCTCACGGGTGATGCAGATGGAACCGCCGCCGATACCAACTTTAATGAAGTCAGCGCCAGCCTCAGCCAGGAAACGGAAGCCTTCAGCGTCTACTACGTTGCCTGCACCAACCTTAACGCTGTCACCGTAGTGCTCACGGATCCAGTCCAGGGTGATTTTCTGCCATGCGCTGTAGCCTTCGGAGGAGTCAATGCAGAGTACGTCTACGCCTGCATCAATCAATGCGGGAACACGCTCAGCATAGTCGCGGGTGTTGATACCTGCGCCAACGATGTGGCGTTTTTTGCTGTCCAGCAGCTCTAACGGATATTCCTTATGAGTTGCATAGTCTTTACGGAATACCATGTACAGCATACGGCCGTCGTCATCAACGATAGGCAGAGTGTTGAGTTTTTTCTCCCAGATGATATCGTTAGCCTGTTGCAGGGTGGTATCTTTCGGAGCATAAACCATTTTATCAATCGGAGTCATGAAGTCACGAACCTTAGCATCCATAGACATACGGCTCGGACGATAGTCACGGCTGGTAACAATGCCTTCCAGCTTGCCGTTAGCGGTACCATCGCTGGTAACAGCAACAGTGGAGTGACCGGTGCGTTCCTTCAGTGCCAGGATGTCAGCCAGAGTGCTGTCCGGACGGATATTGGAGTCACTGCTTACAAAGCCTGCGCGATAGCCTTTAACGCGAGCAACCATAGCAGCTTCGTCCTCTACGGATTGAGAACCATAGATGAAAGAAACGCCGCCCTCTTTGGAAAGAGCTACAGCCAGCTTTTCGCCGGAAACAGCCTGCATGATAGCAGAAACCATCGGGATGTTCATAGTAATTGCCGGCTCCTCGCCTTTTTTGAATTTAACCAGCGGCGTACGCAGGTCTACATTGGCGGGGATACATTTTTCGGAGGAATAACCGGGAACTAACAGGTACTCACTAAATGTGTGAGCAGGTTCATCATAATAAAAAGCCATTCTTTCATCATCCTTTTCTTAATAATTTTTTGTTTACCACAGCCAAAGCAATTGTTAATCATGTAACATAATTACTTGAAAAAATTGCTTTTCTGAGGTCCGAGTAGGTATTTTATCTATTTTACCTCTTTAAGGCTCTCCATGCAATATCTTTTCTGCAAAAAGCGCCATTAAAATTAATTTTTTCTACAGCAGTATATGCGCGGTCACGTGCAGCCTTGATATTTGCGTCTACGGCAGTTACACCAAGCACACGTCCGCCGTTGGTAAGAACCTTAGCGCCGTCAGCCTTTGTACCTGCGTGGAATACAACAACGTCTTTATCTGCAGCAGCGTCAGCCAGACCGGTAATTTCCATGCCCTTAGCATAGCTTTCGGGATAACCGCCGGAAGCCATTACTACGCATACAGCAGCCTTGTCGTACCAGCCGAAATCTACCTGATCCAGAGTACCGGTAGCGCAGGCCAGCATAATTTCAGCCAGGTCGCCGTCAAGCAGAGGCAACACTACCTGAGTTTCGGGGTCACCGAAGCGGCAGTTGAATTCTACAACCTTCACGCTGTCA
>UMBY01002562.1_pt1 | contig 12605 bp, 7 predicted proteins | sample 1964101 | NCBI WGS metagenome assembly UMBY01 (sample SAMEA4835955, study PRJEB28245) | human gut metagenome | biome: gut microbiome; material: fecal sample | place: Denmark | collected 2008 | reverse complement strand
CAAGGCTGCTGCCAGTGCTGCCATTGAGAAGGCTGGAGGCATCAGTATGGGTGTCAGCATGGGTGCTCCTGGACTTTATCATACTCCGCAGACCAATCTCGGTTTCTATCATGAGAGTAATTTTGATATTACTTCCCGTCTGGTGGCAACACTGGGCTTGCGATATGATTATTTGCATACGGGCATTCATTATCAGTCGTCTGCCTATATGGCAATGACAGCAAATATGATGGGGCAGAAGGCTACCTATACGCTTAGAAGTGCTCTGGATGAAAAGACGAATGATGATTACAGCCAGTTTCTTCCAAAGATTGGTATTACTTATCGTCTTGATGATCAGCAGAGTAATATTTATGCCACTATCAGTAAGGGTTATCGTGCCGGTGGCTATAACATTCAGATGTTCAGCGATATCCTTCAGACGGAATTGAATGCCAATCGTCAGCAGGCATTGCGTGGTGATTACGATGTGCCTCATACTGCCGAGGATTATGAGAAGGTGAACCAGACGATATCATACAAGCCTGAGGTTTCCTGGAATTATGAAGTAGGTTCTCATCTCAATCTCTTCAATCATGCTCTTCATCTCGACCTAAGTGCCTTCTATATGAAAGTAAGGAATCAGCAACTCTCAGTGATGGCAGGCAACTATGGATTTGGTAGAATGATGGTGAATGCCGGCAGGAGTCATAGCTGTGGCATTGAGGCAGCTTTGCGAGGTCAACTTGCCAATGGTCAGCTCGACTGGATGTTGAATTATGGCTATACTCATGCTGTCTTCGATGAATATACTGACGGTGAAGGTGAGAATGCGGTTAGTTATAAAGACAAGCGTGTGCCATACGTTCCGATGCATACCCTTTGTGCCATGGCTGACTATCGTGTTAACTTCAACTCCAGTTTCTTGTGTAACATGGTTTTCGGAGCAAACGTAAACATGCAGGGCAAAACCTATTGGGATAATGCCAATACCTATAGTCAGGATGTTTATGCCGTATTGGGTGCTCATGTTGCCTTCGATTTCGGCATCCTGCAATTGAACTTATGGGGAAAGAACCTCACAGACACCAATTACAATACCTTTGCTGTAGACAATGCCGCAACCGGAAAGCGCGAATATTTTGCGCAGCGTGGCAATCCATTTCAATGTGGTGTAGATTTGAGTTTTCGATTTTAGATGATAATTGTCTCAACTCACTAAGAAACTATTTTTGCAGTAGAAGAAAAGACGCTCTGCAAGACAAAAGCATCAGAATGATCATGCTTTTGCTCTTGTAGAGCGTCTTGTTTATGATTCAATGGATTTCAATGATTATTTATTGAAACCGGTTATTTCTACGTATGGTGCCTGACCTCTTCCGTCCTCATCGCGGTAAGATACCTTGATTCTCTTGCATTCATCCGGCATCAGACTGAAGTAGTTGTCGCTGTAGATGACAGGCAGTATCTGCTCACCATCGCCACCCTTCAGGTTCAAGCGAATCAGGAGGGCAGGAACATTGCCAGTATTGCGGATCTCAACTTCTCCAATCCACTCTTCACCCTGCTGAACGAAACGCTTGCCGCTGATGGCAACGGTTGCCTTAGGGAGTTTGGAGAGTGCCTGAAGGTTGTCTTCTTCCTTGCCTTGTACATAGAAGTTGTCTGAAATCATCTGGCTGTTCTGCTCTAGGCTCAACTTGATGTAGTAAACCTCCTCATCCGGTTCGCTAACGCTAACGGCATCTACGGTCTGGTCTTCACCCACGTTCACTTCCTTGCTTTCTTCCTTGAGCAGCTTTCCGTACATATCAAAGATTTGAGCCTTGGCAACCAGACCATTCTTGGCACCACCAGCGAAGTTAACCACCTCGGCAACCTTCTTCACTGGGTTATGCTGAATATGCAATGGTTCGCAAGCCTTCTTCACACCAAAGTAAGCGGCTGTTGGCTCAAAGTAGTAATCGTAGGTACACCATACCATGCTTGGCCAGCAGGCATGACTCATCCAGATGAGCAAACCGAGACGGTCTTGCTGGGAAGACTCGTACATCGCACGGTAGCCATCATAGTTGAGCCACTGTGCCCACTTGGTAAACTGCTCTGCACTCTGAGGTTTGCCATAACGCTTTTCCATGATGTTGTTGAAAGATTCACCTCCCTGAGCCCCCTTCAATGTATAATCATGCTGTCCCCATGCATCGCTTTGTGGCCACAGATGCTCCGGTTCCATCATTCTGCTCAACGATTCGAAGGTAGGAACATTCGGCATACCTCGCTCTGAATGCAACTTATGACTCTGGTTAGCGAAGTAGAATGAAGGCGACTTCATCTGATAAGGACCATGTCCACTCACACCCAGGTCGGCTGAGCTAGGAATATATCCCAACTGTGGATGGATATCCTTCACCTGTTCTCTCAATACCTTGTCAATTGCTGCCGGAGGGAATCCCTCGTTTCTTCCGCAGTAGATGCCGATGCTGGCATGGTTGCGGATACGGGAGATGTAATCAGCTGAGTTTTCCAGGAACATCTTGTTGTCATCAGGATCTGGTCCGTCCCATGGGTTAGCCAGCCAGAAGTCCTGCCATACCATGATACCATACTTGTCGCATGCTTCATAAAGTTCCTCATCGCCAATCTGACCTACCCAGTCGCGAATCATGTTGTAGTTCATCTCCTTATGATAACGTACTGCAGCATCATATTCACGTCCACGATAGTTGAGGTTGGTTTCCGAGAATCCCCAGTTACCGCCCAGTGGGTTCAGTCGCTTGCCATTGATGTAGATCTTGGTCTGTGTCTCCAGGTCAGCATAGCTCATCTGTCGGATACCTGCCTTATAGGTTACCTCAGAAATCATTTCGCCGGAAGCCTTGTCTGATACCTTGAAACCGGCATCATATAAATAAGGTGAACCATAACCGTTAGGCCACCAGAGATTCATGCGCTGATTCTTGAGCTGTGGATAGTCGGTAGGAGCGAAGGAAACCTCACGCTTCTCGTTTGGCTGCAGACTAACTTCCTGCTCAAACTTGATCTTGCCGATATAACCAGCCAGTTTCACGGTCTTTGCCACGGCATCTGCATTCTGCAGGAAGACAGATGGGGTCATTGATGCCAGGGTGTCAGGCAAGTTCAGGGTTGATGTAACCACAGGATCCGAAACACTTACGCCATTGTCATGGGTAAGATAGACATCATTCCATATACCGATTTCACGACCTGGTGTATTGGTTATCCAGTCCCAGCCGATAGAAGCGTGGAAGGTAGGGTTGTCAGCACCCAGCTCTCCACCATTCAGGTCAGTGTTCTGGAGATTTTTCTGCTTCACAACGCCAAAGTGAGCATTTTTGATGACATGTACCTCCAACTTATTGGAACCTGGTTTCAATTTCTTGGTTACGTCGATACGAGAGCGGATAAAGGCACCATCAATTCTACCTATCTTTTCGCCGTTCAGTAATATATCAGCCTTCCAGTTGATACCATCGAAGTTGAGATAGGTATGCTGCTGCTTGTTGGCAGACGGCTTATGTTCGATGGTGGTACGATACCAGAAATCAGAGTTGAAGAACGATTCAGAAATCTGACGCATGTTGTCATCGAAGCGGTTATCAGGCACTGCCCCGATATTCATATAGCTGGTGAGTACAGTACCAGGCACCGTAGCCTGAATCCAGGCATCACTTCCTTCTCGGCGCAACTGCCACTGATTGAGCATCTGCTTGCCATTCTTTGAAGCCAGCGTATTGGCAGTTTCTGCACGCAGGCCACCCTTACCCATTACCTGCATTTCAGACAAGGCATAGTGTCCGGATGCATCCGGTTCGGTAAGCTGCAGTCTAACATATCTGCCATGACCTTTGCAAGCCACCTTTTCTATCAACCCTTTCTTTTTTTGCTGTCCCAGGGTTGCAATATCGCTCCAGTTCCTGGCATCATTGGATACCTGAATCTTGCCCTGGCGAGCCTTGTTCACCCAGAAGAGATTCACCTGGTCGAAGTCTGCCTCTGTGCCCAAATCTACATAGAGCCACTGAGCCTTGGCATCTGTTTTATTTGCCAAGCCCGACTTCCAGACGCTGGAGAAGTGCATGGACGGGCGCCATGAAGTGGTGTTGTCGATGAGTTTGATACGCCACCAGGCAGCACCCGGCATAATCAACTCGATGCGTACATGTTCGTAGTTGCCAGGTTTCTTCAGCGGGATGGAAACATTCAATTTTCTAAGTGGGAGTTTCACTACGTCCTGGAACTTATTAGGGTCGGAACTAACCTGCTGCTTGGTAGCAACACCAGGAAGGTCAGAACCCTTTTCTTCTCCCAGGACTTCCCATTTCTTTCCATTGTGTGAGCCAATCACCCGAATGGTATAGCCTTGCGAAGCCTTATCCTTATAGAAAGCCAGTTCACCGGTAAATTCCAATTTCTTGAGATTCACCTTCATGGCTTCCCAGTTAAACTCTACAAATGCATTTTCACCTTTGATATATTGGCTCGTAACCGTATTGCCGTCAATCATTTTCTCCTTGTCACGGTTGGACAGTTCGCCCTCATTGGTTTTCACACTGAGGAACGAAGGAGCTTTACTGGTGATGATACCGTCCGTTACGAGATGTCCCGTAAGGTTGAAATCTGCATTGGATGAAGTATATACCATTCGGTTCAATGCTATGTTCCGATAGGTGTTGTCCTTCACCATTCTTGGTGCCGTAAATTGAGAAGGGTGTCCCGGATATTGTCCGATACCCCTTGTCCCGGCTTGATTATCAGCATACATCATGCTTAAGGATTGGCTAAGTAAGGCCATTAACACAACTGCTTTTTTCATTAGGTTATTAAAATAATTATTTACTACATTTTTAGCTTTATTCTGCAAAGTTACAAAAAAAATGCATATCTGCTGATTTTTTATTGCACTTTTATGTTTTATTTCATCTTGCAGTCGGGTAAAACTTCCATACATCTCCTGCCTTCAGCAGTCTTGAGAATGCAGCCAATGGTCTTTCTGCCTATGTTTCTGTTTATAGGAACCAGATCCTTGTTGAGTACTTCTACGTAGTGAACACCGGAGTTTGGTACATCCATAGGGAGGGTACCCTCAGCTTGCATCTTGGAGTGTTCGAACTTTGACAAGTCGTCAAATCTTACATAGCGGTTTGACTTGCCGTCGATGAAACCTACACATACCGCATCGGCTTCTGTAGCAATGGAAGCAAAGATGAGTTTTTCGCCTGCATAACGCTTAAACTCTCTGCCACGTTCCCGCTGCAGCAGTTCGGCCATGGAAACCTTGCATACCCTGCCGCTCTCGTATACCAGGATGAGCCATCCCTCTTCTTCGTCTTCGTGAACGGCGAGCTTCAGTCGATAGTCTTGCCAGTCATCGTCATCCAGAACCTTATATTCATCGGTATCCATCAGGCAGATAACGGCTGTGACCGGACGATAACCTTCCTCATAGTCGTGGAGCACATTGTTGCGGAAACGCGAGGTCTGGATATGGTCGGTGATAGGAGCCGATTCCACGAGTCGGCTGCTGCTCTTTGTCTCCTTTTCATGTGGAGTTGGTTCGGCTGTTGAAGCCGGTGCAGAGGCAACAGCCAGATGCGGAATATGTTCTTCAGCCCATTGCTTTCTGATGGCGAGGAACTTATCTCTATAGTTCTCGTTTACCTTGCGTGCTGAAGTTCCCATACGCTCAAAATATTCGCAGCCCACAGAAATTGGGGTAGGGCATGGTTCGATGTCGATGATGAGCACGGCGTTGCTTACTTCCTCATCAAAGTGGGTATGCACATAGTGGGCCCCCTCCTGTCCGAGATAGTAAACCATTTTGTTGTTGACGTATGTTTCATATTTGTCTCTTGAACCCTTGAAGAGCGTATTCTTCAGGTCTTCTTCCAGACCCATTTCGTAACCGATATCTGATACGCCAAGATACAGATGACCGCCTTCGGCATTGAGGAAGGCACAAATCTCCTGCATGATCTTGATGGTCTGTGCCTCGACATCTGCTCGCATGGAATTTTCCGGGTAGATGATAGAGGTCTTGAATTCGGTATGGAAGTCTTCCTTGCCATAGTTCTTCTTGTTGGAAGAAGACTTCTGCAGCTTCAGCAGCGCACGGATCTTGTCAAGAATATCAACCGCCTGGGTGAGCAGTCCCGATTTCTTCACGAAGTTGTGGGAGAGTACGAGCGATGCCAGCTGCTGAAGATGTGGATCTTCCGTCAGGCTGCTCCAGCGATAGAGTTCCTCGTAATGTTCCTCACTGTCCAGGCAGCCGATGATGCGCAGCTGCATGAAGTCATGGCGCAGGATGGCATTGCGTTCAAAGAGTTCCGGTTCTGTCTCTGCGATAAGATTGATTTTCTTTGTATCCACCTTGTCCAGTGCAGCAAAGTCGTTGAGGAGTTCCAGCAGGGTAAGACGACTGTCGTAATAGCTGACGCGCTCCTTGCTGTCCAGCATGATGGCTAGTAAACGGCAGAAGTTGAGATAGTTGTAAGCCTTGATGTTGTCCTCTTCCAGTGTTGCCTTGGCATCGATGATTCCCATCAGTTCGGCTACGTATACCGGATTCATGCTGACGGCATTTTCCAGTTCGTCTTTTTCTTCCTTAGGGTTGTATACCTCGTTGTTGGCATAGCCGCGCATAAGCTGGTGGAAGGCTTCGGTAATTCCGAATCTGCTTTCAGGAGATTCCCGCAGGAAGGTGGCATAGAGGTAACCGTTGCTTCCTTCCGTGATGTTATCCACCTCTACTATCATGCCCTTCTTCAGGTCGCTGAGTTCCATGCCGGGAGCTGGAGCCACGGAGACAGAGAAACCTTCGCTGCTGACAGCCGGAATGCGAGGCACGCCCGGCACCTGGTTAGACAGCAGACAGGTGAGACGGGAGTTGTAGAAAAGGTCGTTTACTCTCACGTCGTCTTCATATTCCGTTATCATGTCGTGCATGGCAAAGACATAGCTTCCGTCACTCTTTATGTCCTTTACATAGGCACGCAGCATGAGTGGCATTCCCTGATATTCAAAGGATTGGATATTGATTTCTCCAGGGTAGAAAGATACCACATCGTTCAATACATCGAGTGTACCTTCTCCCTCGCAACCATCTTCTACCACCTTACATTCGAAGACGTATTGTGCGGGCAGCTGTTTGGTAACGATGATTACGGTTTCATCGTCGATATAGAGTTTTCTGTTCTGCTTCTTGGATGTCTTGCGTTTTTTGGAGAAGAGAGAGTGGTTGATATACTCCCAGAGTTCCTTATAGTGTTCGATGGTGGTACCCACCTTACCTCTCAGTTTTACCGGTGGCTTTTCGTCAAGACGGATGGAAAGACCATGCCAGAGTCCCATTCGGGCAGAAAGCGGCATGTAGAGATTATCCCTGTCAAGGTCTTTTGGCTGGATGGTGATGGCCTGCTCGTTGACAGAAAGCAAAGCCATGTCACTCTCATATTTGGCAGGTTCAAAACTTTCTACGGTATCGTTGTTCTGTGAGCAGAGCATATTGGACAGTACGAAGGCATCATCACTGTTGAAAGGCAGGGCAGCATCAAACTCTGCCTGGGTAAAGAGTGAGAGAAAAGCTCTCTGCAGGGTCTTGTTTGGATCACTCACGTTCATCAGTGAAACCAGTCGGTAGAGAATGGCCTGATTCAGTGAAGTATCGTAAATCTTGTGGGTGGCATTTCTGCCCAGTATCAGTTCGATGATGAGTACCTGTATCATCGTCTCCTTAGTGGTTAGGTCGCTGGAGAGTCTGTCGGTCTGATTATAGATATTGTCTACGTATCCCTGCAGCAGTTTGAGCCATTGCATCTGGAATGGCTTTCTGTTCCATAGGTATACTTCCTGGCTGCGAAGGGTAGCAAGGATGGTATCGATATGCTTTTCCATCATCGAGAAGTCGAGCATGAAGATACATTGCATGATGCAGAACTGCTTGCGTGGATGATAGATGTAGGCGCAAGTAGAGAGGGTAGAAAGTATATGGCTGATGGTATCCTCTGCCGTTCCGTTTCTCAAGATTTCGATGGCTTGGATATAATAGGATATCAGTTCGATGATATCCGTGAATCGTTGTTCCAGCAGGATGCGCTCGGCTTCCTTGCAGCGTGGCAGAAGGCTCTCGCTTTCAAGGGCTTCCAGGCAACGGGCATGGATGTTCTGTAGTTGTTCTTGTAGTTCGTCCTGACTCAGACTGCTGGAAATACCGGTTATCCAGCGCAGACATTCCAGGTCGAAAATGTCGGATGGGGTATCTCCGAGCATCAGTTTTCTGAATTCCGGAGTATTCCAGCTTTCATTGCCGATGATATCGCAGAAATCCTTGTCGGAGAGTGAAAACTCTGATTTCTCGGCGCCGAGAACATCTACCAGTTGTACTTCCATCTGTTTCTGGCGGATTTTGGTAATCCTGCATCTTACTCTTGGGGTAAGAGCTGCATTGATGACGGTATCTCGTTTTAGTATGGCTGTAAAACCGTATTGATCTTCCAGATGATAGCAGTCACCTATGGTCAGTTTTATCTTGAAGTCTACCTCATCGTCTTCTTTATAATATTGCCTCATGAGGAGTTCTATGTTCTGGGCAATGAAAATCTTGCCCAGGTGGGTGGTTACCATCAGGCAGTTGAGGGTTTCTGGCATAGGTTGCCTTCTCTGGAAGTCAATCTGTGCTATTTTATAGATTCTATCTTCTACTTCGATGACGAATTTATGTTCTTCTTCATCTATTCGCAAAACCTTTGCAGTTATATTCCTGTAGTTGTTCATAAATTAATAGTTTTGATATGCGCTGCAAAGATACAATAAAAAACGGACTTTTCTTCCTTTATTTTCTGTTTTTTCTTCCTCTTTCCCTCAGAGGAATAGAAAATGTGTCTATGATAACGAAAATGATGATTATCTACCCGGATATGTGCTTATGTTGCATGAAAGCAGGTATATGTTGTCTTTTGATGGTAAGAAAGGTAAATAAAATGTTCTATATCAGCGGCATAAATTCATAAAAAAACTTGGTGAAATCAAGAATTATGTGTATTTTTGCAATTGTAAAAAGTTTAAAAACTAACAACGGATAATACTAAATGGTGAGAGTAAAACATATATTATGGTTGTTTTTGGTTTCTTGGACGTTGATAGCTTGCCAGCAGGAAAAGTATGACAGAAGCGGGGACGATACGAACAGCTTGCTTTCCATTGAGGATTCGATGGAGGCTAACCCCGGTTTGTCCGTCAGAAAATAGATGATGGAATGAAGAAGGCTCCAGATAGTCTTACCTATTATGAATATATGTCCAGACTGGGCAAGTTCTTCGTGCTTTCTTCTTCGCCGGATTCCATGCCCCTATACATCAATCCGGTCGTAGCCTTTGCCGAGCATCAGCCGGAATCTCCTCGCCGAAACAGTCTCCTGGCTTATGCCTACAATTGTCAGGCAGGCAATTATCATAACTTTCATAAGAAGAGAGAAGATGTCATCACGCTCTATCATAAGGCATACGAACTGCTCAGGAACAGCGATTCCCCAAAGTTGATGCCGGATGTCTGTGCCAATCTGGGAGATGCCTATGTCTTCGACAACAACTTGCCCCAGGCTGCTCTTTGGTATCGAAAGGCGCTGTTCATAGCCGATTCTCTCCAAATGTCGAAGGAGCAGACCGCATCCCTGTATATGGGTCTGGGACGCATCTATCTGCTGCTGGAAGACTATGAGGCAACCGTGAAATGTTATCAGCATACCGAGAAGTATTTTTCTGATCTCTCGCTCAACCTGCAGGCTTATTTCCTGAACAATTATGGTAATTATTATTACTATACCAAGGATTACCATACTTCTCTGAAGAAATTTCTGATGTTGATGAAACTGCTGGAAAAACACGACAAGCATGAAACCTTCAGTATGTATCTCTGCAAGCTCAATCTGGCAGATGTCTATTTGAATCTCAATCAGTTGGACTTATCAGAGAAGTATCTAGATGAAGCCGAGAATTACATGCGTAAGAATGCCGATGAGAGTGCCATCTACTATTGCAATACCATCCGTATCGGACTGGCCGTAAAGAAAAAAGATTGGAGTGCCGTGAGCCGGATACTGGCAGGAGAGAAATCGGAGGACCAGATGGACTTCTCGTTGCGCCAGATTCGTCATCAGTATCTGGGAGAATATTATGAGGCTAAGGGCGACTATCGCCTGGCTTATCATATTATGAAGGCAGATGACCTGATGCAGGATTCCCTGGCACACAATCGAACCCATATGCGCTCCGTTGATATCATGCAGCGTTTTGCCCAGGACACCCTACAGCTGCATCATCGCATAGCTATAGAACATAAGAATGTGGAGATCCAGCAGGCTAGAAGTTTTATCTATCTGATTGTGGGCATTCTCTTGGTTCTGATTCTTTCTGCAGCCTTGTTTGTGGTTCGTTATCGCAGAAAACAGGAGGCGGCTAAGCTCAATATCATGAACCTGAAGCTGAACAATGCCCGCAACCGCATCTCGCCTCATTTCGTCTTCAATGTCCTGAACAACAAGATAGTGAAATCTGATAAGAAGGAGGCAAACGAATTGCTTGAATTGACCAAGCTGATTAGGACCAACCTGGACATGTCGCTCCAGATGCAGACGTCTCTCAGGAAGGAGCTGGAATTCGTAAGACAATATGTGCTGGTAGAGAGCAGGCTGATAGAGGACGACTTCAAGTTTGACGTCCAGATAGACGAAACCATCGACCTGGACAAGGTGATGATACCGTCCATGTTTGTGCAGATTCTGGCAGAGAATGCCTTTGTGCATGGTCTGAAGGGATGGGAAGGCGAGAAACGCCTCACGATACAGGTGCAAAAGGGACAGAAAGAGGAAGTCCGTATCACGGTAGAGGACAACGGACCTGGGTTTGATGCTACCAGAATGGCACTTCAGCATCGTACCGGACTCAACATCATCCGCCAGACCATTGCCATCGTGAACGAACGCAATAAGAACAAGATAATTTTCCAGATGCATAACAAGGTAGATGCTGATGGAAAAATCTTGGGATGTCAGTGTACCTTCTTTATACCTATAAATATAAAATACTAAAAAATAGTCAGATTATGTTAGCAGTAATAGTTGATGATAATAAGCAAGCTGCCCAGGATTTGGCAGAGCGTCTCGGTGATTTCGATGACGTGGAGATTGGGGGCATCGCCCTCAATGGCATGGATGGACTGGCTCTAGTCGGTCAGGTCCAGCCCGATGTCCTCTTCCTCGACGTACAGTTGCCCGACCTGTCCGGTCTTGATTTTCTGGAGAAGATGAGCAGTCAGACCCACGGCAAATGTCGTGTCGTGATGTATACGGCGTATGATGAATATATCTTGCCTGCATTCCGCAAGAAGGCTTTTGATGTGTTGCTCAAGCCTATCGAAGATGCCGAGTTGGCAACCATCATGCATCGTCTAACCCATGAAGACGTCTTTGTGCTTCATCCGGACGAGAACAACAATCTCCGCAAGCAGAGTTCTAAGTTCCTGTTCTATACCAATACCTTGGATTTCAAGCTGATAGACAAGCGCGATATCGGACTCTTCCAGTACAATCATGAGCAGCGCTGTTGGGAGGTGGTGGTTGCCGGAAGCAAGAAGACCATCCGTCTGAAGCGTAATCTCAAGAGCGAGGCCCTGCTCGATTTGAGCGAGCAGTTTGTGCAGATCAATCAGAAGTTCATCATCAATATGGATTATCTGATAGAGGTGGTAGATAATGTCTGCCATTTCTATCCTCCGTTTGATGCGATAGATTATGTGAAGGTGAGCCGCGTCTATCGCCGTAAGCTGATAGATCATTTCCATAGTTTGTAAAGCATAAAGCCTATGTCATACTTGAAACATACACCCGACCCCTCAAAACAATGGTTTGTTTTGAGGGCAACATATAACAGGCAACAGAAAGCTTACGATTATATCGTCAACAGTAGCAGTCATGCTGATGCAGAGGTTTATCTCCCTCTGCATCATGTCTTGAAATGCATCAATGGCAGACGCAAGCGAGTATTGGAGCCTTATCTTCCCCAGTTGCTTTTCGTTTATGCCACGGCAGAAAGTGTGAAGCAACTGGTTGAGAATACCCCCGATCTTTCTTTCCTTACTTATTATTATAATCATTTCAGGAAGGACGAGCAGGGCAAGAATCCGCCGCTCACAGTTCCTTATCGTGAGATGATGAACTTCATCCGTCTCACGAGTATTGATAATGAACATATCCGACTGGTGAATCCTGACCAGTGTCATTACAGGAGCGGTGACCTGGTAAAGGTGATAGAAGGCGAATTTACAGGAATTGAAGGTAGGGTAGCGAGAGTTGCCGGCCAGCAGAGGGTAGTGGTAGAGCTGTCAGGCATCTGCCTGATCACGACAGCCTATATTCCCAGTGCCTTTATTCAGAGAATTTGATGGCTTTACCCAATAAATATGAAGTGTAAAAATGCAGCGCGCTGCAAAAAACATATAAAAACGAATAAAATTTGCAGCGCACTGCAAATTTCTTCGAAAAGTTTTGTATATTTGCAGCGTACTGCATTTTTGTTTTTTTAAAATCTAAAAGGAAAAGTCAGCTCATTGGC
>UMBY01001688.1_pt1 | contig 13301 bp, 7 predicted proteins | sample 1964101 | NCBI WGS metagenome assembly UMBY01 (sample SAMEA4835955, study PRJEB28245) | human gut metagenome | biome: gut microbiome; material: fecal sample | place: Denmark | collected 2008 | reverse complement strand
AGTAAATCCTCGCCCGTCAGGCGGCGCACAGACCATATCGAGAAGACAACAGCCAACAGCAGATACGCTATTGTCACCCACACGAACCACAAGGGCAGTCCCCACAACGGTTGCATGAAGTAGAAAAGCGGCAAGATGAACAAAGAGGGCAACAAGGTCTGAAGCGTCACCCTGCGCTCTTTGTCCAGTTCGCTTTTCATCGCACGGCGCATCAATCGTTCGTTCACTATCTTCTGTTCACTGAGAAGCGATCGCAACTCACTCATATCCTGGCGCATCTGCTCCATTTCGTCGTTATAAACTTGATTCTTATCCATCATGATATTCCTTTCTTTTAATGTTAATGTCTCTACGAAAAGCCTTTCACCTGTCTTACGCTACTGTTTCCCAGCTGCAATCCATGGAGGAAATCTGCATGCGCAGACATTTGTCAGTCTTTCGAAAGACGGTTGGTCTATTCCTTCATTTTCTTCATCTGCTCCCGGATGCGCACTAAACGAACGGATACGTTTTTGGCGGTGATGCCGAGGATCTGGCCTATCTCGTCGTAGCTGAGGTCTTCAAGCCACAACAGCACGATAGCTCTATCAAACGGTTGCAGACGCGCGATACGCCTATGAAGTTGGTCCACTCGCTGCGCTCGTTCCTCCTGCGGGTCGAAGAAGTTGACGTCCATTGTCAGCGGCACGGTCTTGCGACGACGCTTGCTGCGATCGAGCGAAATACAGGTGTTGAGCGCCACGCGGTATATCCATCCACGCAAGGCTTCGTCACCCCCCTGATACTTCGGCAGTCCGCGCCAGACGTTGATTAGGGTCTCCTGAAATAGGTCCGCCACCTCGTCCTCGTCTTTGGAGAACATGTAGCACACGGTATATATCGTGTTCTTATGAGAGCGCACAAGGCGTTCAAAGTTTTCTTTCTGCTTGTCCATTGTTTCTGTTTAAAAAACGCTTACACTATATAAACGCACAAAATGGTAAAAAACTACAGAACACCGAGAAAAAAAACAGATGGGTGGATTGAAAAAGGAAATGATGAGACCCATGCGGAGTTTCACTTTGCATAGATGAACGCTAAAGGCGTATTCCTCAAGCTATCTCTCGCTTCACCAAACAAATACCTCTCATTTCATATAAGGGAAAAAGGCAAACGCGTAGGTCGCAGGGCAAACGACCCGAACGACCTACGCGCTTGTTGAATGACGATGATTGGACGCCGTCTTATCCGAAGAAGACGTAAGCAATGGCGATGGCAGCAATCACACCTGCCAAATCAGCCAACAAGCCGCAACTGACGGCATGGCGCGTATTCTTGACGCTGATACTTCCGAAATAGACCGCCAACACATAGAACGTCGTGTCGGTCGATCCCTGGAAGATACAACTCAGTCGACCGATAAAGGAGTCGGCACCATAGTTGTCCATGGCCTCCAGCATCAAGCCTCGCGCGCCACTTCCGCTAAGCGGCTTCATGAAGGCTGTGGGGAGCGCACCGACAAATTGGTCGTCCAGACCGCAGGCTCTGACACACCAGGCAATGCCCTCCACCAGCATATCCATCGCTCCAGAGGCACGAAACACGGCCACGGCCACAAGGATCGCCACCAGATAGGGGATGATGCGAACTGCAGTATGAAATCCGTCCTTGGCGCCCTCGATGAAAGCATCATAGACATTGATCTTTTTGAATGCTCCCATGGCTATGAAGGTGACGATTATACCAAGCAAGATCACGTTGGCCGTCACATTCGTCACGAGCGCCATCGTATCCTTGTCCATCTGCCCAAAACCCCAGACGATGACTCCCACAGAAGCGATGAGTCCACCTAAAGTCAGGAGAAGCAAAGGCTGAAAAAGATTGATCTTCTGCCAAAGAGCGGTAATGATGATACCGGCAAGTGTTGCTACTGTCGTGGCGATGAGGATAGGAATGAAAACGTCAGTCGGCATGGCTGCCCCCTTGGCCGCACGGAAGGCCAGAATCGTAGTAGGGATGATGGTCAGACCACTCGTATTGAGCACGAGAAACATGATCATCGGGTTGGTGGCCGTGTCTTTCCGCGTGTTCAGTTCCTGCATCTGCTGCATGGCTTTCAGTCCTGTGGGGGTAGCAGCATTGTCAAGGCCCAGCATATTGGACGCGATGTTCATGAAGATGGAGCCCATGACAGGATGGTTCTTCGGAATGTCAGGGAAGAGTTTGGTGAAGACAGGACTGAGAACACGCGCCAGCACATTGACCGCTCCGGCTCGCTCGCCTATCTTCATGATGCCAAGCCACAAGGCCAATACGCCCGTGAGGCCCAAAGAGGTCTCAAAAGCGGTCTTGGAAGAGTCGAAGGTGGCCTGTACCATGTTGGTGAATACCTCCGTGTTGCCCATGAAGCACAATTCCACCAGCCCAAAGAGGAAGGCTATGACGAAAAAGGCTATCCAAATGTAATTTAATACCATAGTCGTTTTGTCCTTTAAGATTTGAATTTTAAGATTTGTATTTTAAGTTGCATTTTAATCACTGCAAAAGTAGAAAAAAAAATAATACGACGGGCAAAATCTGGCGTTTTTTTTGGTCTTCTCCTATATTTTTTATGGCAATGGCCCCAAGACTATGATTTGAAGGCAAGTAGAAGCGCTGGAAAGGACAAAAAATCCCGGCGACTTGTCTCAAGCCACCGGGAAAGTCTATGAAACCTGAACCATCGGGATGGTTCAGCAAGTATTCACTTCCAAATAATCTAACAACACTTTGTCAATCAACTAACTCTTATGTGGAAAACCAATCCATTTTGTTCACTAATGCTATACTATTATCTTTGTTACACTTCTATAAAGGCAAGCAACGTGCCATGACCGTAAACATGACAAGTTGTCCAGTACTATATGACACCTTGTCTATTGCTATACAAACCCAGGACACCATGGAGAGGAGAAAAAAATATCCGGACTATTGTCTTAGGCGATTCTTCGCCCCAGACAACAGTCCGGATGAATGGTATAATCAGCCTCATCCAGCCTTTCTCCTTATATATTATAGAGGGACAAGCCTACTTATATACAAGGCTCGACATTACTTATGTATCAAGCTGGCCTTAACTTACGTACAAGCCTTGACCTTACTTAGGTACAAAAGACAGCCTATCCCAAGGAGCTTAGGCACGGGAGGAAGAGAGACTACAGTCTTCTCAGTTTAACCGTGAAGTGGCGCATCAGCGGAGCCTCCCATTCGATGGCAACACCACGGGTCACCTGCTCGCGGCGGTCATAGACATTCTTGAGCGCAGCGGCGATGACGTCCATGTGGTTGTCGGTATAGACGCGACGAGGGATGGCAAGACGCAACAGGTCGAGGCCTCCGAAGCGGTTCTCATGCGTCACGGGGTCGCGGTCGGCCAGCATATAGCCAATCTCACAACCACGGATGCCAGCCTCCAAGTAGAGCTCACAGGTCAGGGTCTGTGCCGGGAACTCCTCCTTGGGCACGTGCGTGAGCACCTTGTCTGCATCGATGAACACACCATGACCACCCACGGGACGCTGGTAGGGGATGCCATACTCGTCAAGTTTCTTGGCCAGATACTGCACCTGGTGGATGCGCGTCTCCAGCATGTCAAACTCCGTATTCTCGTCAAGACCGACGGCTACGGCATTAAGGTCGCGACCATTGAGACCACCATAGGTCAGGTAGCCCTCGTAAGGAATGCAGAAGCTCTTTGCTCCCTCGTACCAGTCCTCTTTTCTCGTAGCAATAAATCCACCCATATTGACGATGGCGTCCTTCTTGCAGGACATGGTGGCAGCATCGGCGTCGGCATACATCTCCAGGACAATCTCCTTGATGGTCTTGTCGGCGTAGCCCGGCTCGCGGGTCTTGATGAAATAGGCGTTCTCGGCAAAGCGGGCAGAGTCCATGACGACAGGCACGCCATAACGATGGCAGAGGGCGCAGGTAGCCTTGATATTCTCCATGCTCACGGGCTGACCACCGACGGTATTGTTGGTGACGGTCAAGACCATGAAAGGCACGTTGCCCGGATTCTCCTTCAGCACCTTCTCCAGTTTCTCCAAAGAGACGTTACCCTTGAAGGGAACTTCGAGCTGGGCATCCTTGGCATCGTCGGTCGTCACGTCGATAGCAAAAGCCTTGCGGGCCTCGATATGACCCTTGGTCGTGTCGAAGTGGGCGTTGCCCGGAATGACGTTGCCTTCCTTGACAAGGAAGGAGAAGAGCACGTTCTCGGCGGCACGTCCCTGGTGGGTCGGGATGACATAGTGGAGGCCGAGAATCCTGCGGACCGTCTCCTCAAACTTATAGAAACTCGTCGCACCTGCGTAGCTCTCGTCGCCCAGCATCATGGCGGACCACTGGCGGTCGCTCATCGATCCCGTACCACTATCGGTAAGGCAGTCGATATAGACCTGCTCGGCCCTCAGCTGGAACACATTATAATTGGCGGCCTTCAGCCACTCCTCACGCTCTGCGCGCGTACTCTTACGGATGGGTTCAACCATCTTGATCTTCCATGATTCTGCGAAAGGTATTTCCATTATGCTTATGGATTTAGGTTATAAAAATGACATATCAAATGTCTGTTAACGATGCAAATGTACAAAAAAGAATCGAGAATAGACGCAAAGGGAGAGAAAATTTTGAGAAACATTTGCATTTTATTATCTTTTACCACACTTACCAACTCTTGTGGCAAATACCCGGCGAGTCCACACGAGCAGAAGAATGACTTTCCTGGGCTTTCCTCCCCTCTGTTTCCGTCCCTCTTCTCCTATAATAAATGGTTAAAAACGACAAAACATAGTGCTGTTAGGCATTTATTCCGTAATTTTGCACCTTCAAAGCTCATGAGAAAGAATACGGTTATCATCCTCTTGATGGCGGCAGTCGCATTGGCGGCAGCCCAATGGGTCATGCCTCTCACCTTGGGGGCGAGTTATTCGCTCTCCGCAGGATCAGGCCAGGACACTACCCTCCACAACGCGCTACCCGTGGAGGGTATAGCCGATGGACAGTCAGGAGCCAACGCCGCAACCGACTCCCTCACCCTTCCTACAGACACTCTGGTCCTGGACAGTCTCGAAAGAGCCATCCGGGCCTTCAACCAGCATATCGACGATTCTCTCCGTGCCGACAGCATCATGAAAGCCAGTCGCAAGGGCATTGACGCCCCCGTGAAGTTCTCCGCCGAAGACTCCATTGTCTATGACGCCATAGGCGGTTCTGCACGCCTCTTCGGTGATTCGAAGGTCGATTATCAGAACATGAAGCTCACCTCCGACAAGGTCTATATGCACCTCGACAGTTCCTTGGTGCGCGCCACGGGCACCAAGGACAACACGGCGGAGAACGGCATCAAGGGCAGTCCCGTCTTCTCTCTGGGCAACACGGAGTATGAGAGCGACACGATGGCCTACAACTTCAAGACGCAGAAGGGTCTCATTCGTGGCGTCTATACCGCTCAGGATGACGGCTTTATGCGAGGCGAGATCGGCAAGCGCGATTCCACGGGCACCGTCTATCTCAAGCACGGACGCTACGCGACGTGCGACGATCCACACCCCGACTTCTACATCGCCCTCTCTCGTGCCAAGGTACGTCCGGGCAAGGACGTGGTCTTCGGTCCCGCCTATTTGGTCGTGGCCGACGTGCCCCTGCCCCTCGCCATCCCCTACGGCTTCTTCCCGTTCTCCAAGAAATACAGTTCGGGCTTCATCATGCCCTCCTATGGCGAGGAGAATGACCGCGGCTTCTATCTCCGCGACGGAGGCTACTACTTCGCCATCAGCGACAAGTGGGACCTGAAGTTGCTCGGCGAGATCTACACGGAGGGCAGCTGGGGCCTGAGCGCGGCCAGCAACTACCGCAGAAGATACCGCCACAACGGATCGTTCTACTTCAGTTATCAGAACACGAAGACAGGCGACAAGGGAATGCCTGACTACACCAAGCAGGAGAGCTTCAAGATCCAATGGAACCATCGCCAGGACCCGAAGGCCAGTCCCTTCAGCCAACTCTCGGCGAGCGTCAACTTCGCCACATCGAGTTATGAGCGCAACAACCTCAACTCGATGTACAACCCGCAGACGCTGACCCAGTCGACCCGCACCTCTTCCGTCAGCTACAGCACGGGCTTCTCCTCCATCGGCATGTCGCTCAGCACCACGGCCAACCTCTCGCAGAACATGCGCGACAGCGTCATCTCGCTCACCCTGCCAGACCTCAATGTGAGCATCGCCCGCTTCTACCCCTTCCGCCGCAAGAACAGAGCTGGCAAGGAACGCTGGTACGAGAAGATCTCCGTCAGCTACACGGGCCAGATGAGCAACAGCATCACCACGAAGGAGGACCAGCTGCTCCACTCCAACCTCATCGACGACTGGCGCAACGGACTGCAGCACACCATCCCCGTGCAGGCCAACTTCACGCTCTTCGACGTCATCAACATCACACCCTCGCTGAGCTTCACCGACCGCATGTACACCAAGAAGATCAACCGGTCCTGGGACGACGCGGCCTCTAAGGAGCGCACCGACACCATCCACGGCTTCTACAACATCTATAACTGGAGCCTGTCGCTGGCAGCCAGTTCGAAGATATATGGATTCTGGAATCCGAGCAAGAAGATCTTCGGCGACAAGATCCAGGCCATCCGCCATGTCTTCACGCCGCAGGTGACGCTCTCCTATGCGCCTAACTTTGGCGCGCGCCGCTACGGCTACTACGACAGCTACCAATACACCGACGCCAACGGCGAGGTGCATCTCGTGGAGTACTCCCCCTACCAGAACGAACTCTACAGCGTCCCTGGACGCAACAAGACGGAGATGATCGCCTGGGACGTGAGCAACAACATCGAGATGAAGGTCAAGAGCGACAAAGACTCCACAGGCTACCGCAAGATCAGCATCATCGACGAACTGGGCTTCAACATGAGCTACAATGCTGCCACCGACTACCATCGCTGGAGCGATCTGGGCATGAGGCTGCGCCTGAAGTGGTGGAAGAACTACACCTTCTCCGTCAACGCCCAGTTTGCCACCTACGCCTACGAGCTGGACGAACACGGCAAACCCTACGTCGGCAACCATACCGAGTGGGGCTACGGCCGTCTGCCCCGCTTCCAAGGTATGAGCCAGAACTTCTCGTTCACGATCAATCCCGAGAAACTCAAGAAGTGGTTCGGAGGCGGCAGCAGCAAAGACAGTAAGGAGGAAGACAAAGACGACGAGGGACTGGACACCGACATTGAGTCGAACGTCGATGACGACATGGAGCGCGGCAAGCACGGCGCAAAGAAGCGCGGAAGCGGCGTGGCCGAAACCGACGCCGACGGCTACATGCGCTTCAACATGCCTTGGTCGCTCACCATCGGCTATGGCATCACCATGCGCGAGAACACAGAAGGCAAGTTCAACTACAACCGGATGCGCTACCCCTACAAGTTCTCGCAGACGCTCAACCTCAGCGGAAACATCCGCATCTCCGACGGGTGGAACATCAACTTCTCGTCGGGCTACGACTTCGACAATCACAAGATGAGCATGACCACGGCAAGCCTCTCGCGCGACCTCCATTGCTTCAACATGAGCGCCTCGGTCGTCCTCTCGCCCTACACGTCATACAACTTCACGTTCCGTTGCAACGCAGCCACGCTAACCGACGCACTCAAGTATGACAAACGCTCGGGCGTAAGCAACGCCATCCAGTGGTACTAAGCTACCGAAAGCCCTGCCCCTCTCTGCCGCATCCCGAACGGTTCCCGAAGGCATCCCGAAGGTAAACAGGGGGAAAGCAGGGGAAAGGCAGAGGGCAACGACAAGCAAGGCCAAAACTGCGGGAAAAGTTTCTCAGAAAGAAAAAAAGTAGCTATCTTTGCAACAAATTAGAAAAATAAGAGTTATTATCTATAAAGAAAAAATAACAACTACGTGATGACAACGGATTTTGTTCGCGGTAATCTTAAGAAAGTTTTGCTTCTCCTGATGCTGACATTCTGTGCGGCAGGAGTTTATGCGCAGTCGAGTATGTCCGACTCGCAAGTGATGGAATATATTGCCAAGGAATATCAGAAAGGCACTTCCCAGGCACAGATTGTCACCAAACTCATGCAAAACGGTGTGCAAATATCACAGATACGGCGCGTCCGCGACCAGTATCAGCGCATGAAGAAGAACACCAGCATGGGTGCTGCAGACGGCGTGGAGCAAGGCGACGACCGCAGCCGTACGAACAACGGCCAGGTCACGCCGGGCAAGGAGAAACTCTCGCGCCAGCAGGTGGCTGAGCAGACGATGCAAGACTACAACCAGGCGCAGATGGAGTCGAACCAGTATTCCACCCAGCGACTGAAGGACCTGCGCGACCAGAAGACCGCCAACAAGAAATATGATGAGACCGATCCCGAGTTTATCCTGATGCAACAGGAGCTCAACGGCATCCTGCCGGGCGACACGGCCCAGATGTACGAGGAGCTGGTCGAGGCCCTGAAACGCAAGAAGAAGCAGGTGTTCGGCCGCGACATCTTCAGCAACGAGAACCTCTCTTTCGAGCCCAATGTCAACATGGCCCTGCCCAAGAACTACCGCCTCGGCCCTGGCGACAACGTCTTCATCGACATCTATGGCGCCTCGCAGAAGTCCATCCAGGCCACCGTGGCCCCGGACGGTGTCCTCACCATCGAGGGCTTCGGCCCCGTTCAGGTGAGCGGCCTGACCGTGGCCCAGGCCAATGCCCGCGTCAAGCAGCAGTTGGGCCGTCGCTACAGCAGTTCGAGCATCCGCCTCTCAGTAGGCCAGACCCACACCATCTTGGTCAATGTGATGGGTGAGGTCAACACGCCGGGCACCTATACTGTCTCTTCCTTTGCCACCGTATTCAACGCCCTCTACCTGGCTGGTGGCATCAGCGACCTGGGTACGCTCCGCAATATCAAGGTCTATCGCAACAACAAGCTTATCTCCGTCATCGACGTCTATGACTACATCCTCAACGGTCAGCAGCGTGGCAACGTCCACCTGGCCGACAACGATGTGATCGTGGTCGGAGCCTACGACTGCCTTGTCAACATCACGGGCAAGGTGAAGCGTCCGATGTACTACGAGATGAAACGCAACGAGAGCCTCGCCTCCCTCATCCGCTACGCAGGCGGTTTCTCTGGCGACGCCTATACGAAGTCCGTGCGCGTCTTCCGCAAGACGGGACGCGAATGGTCCATCTACAACGTCAACGAGTTTGACACCTCCAGCTTCGGCATGTCGGATGCCGACTCCGTGGATGTCGATTCCGTCATCGCCCGCTACGACAATATGGTGGAGGTGCGAGGCGCCGTGTTCCGCCCCGGTCAGTACGAGGTGGGCGGCGACATCAATACCGTTAAGTCGTTGCTGCAGGCTGCCGAGGGCGTGACCGAGGAGGCATTTACCGCCCGAGCCGTCATGCACCGTCTCAAGGCCGACCGCACCCTGGAAGTCGTCTCTGTCGATGTGGAGGGCATTCTGACGGGTCGTGCAGCCGACATCCCGCTGCAGAATGGCGACATTCTCTTCATACCAACACGTACGGACATGCAAGAGGAACGGACGCTGACCATAGACGGAGAAGTGCAATATCCCGGTATATATCAATATGCAGACAACGAGACGCTGGAGGACTTCATCCTTCAGGCAGGCGGACTGACAATGAAGGCCTCGACCGTACGTGTGGACGTGAGCCGCAGAATCATCAATCCCCGCGCCCTGGAGACGGACTCCGTCCTCGCCCAGACCTACACCTTCGCCCTGAAGGATGGCTTTGTCATCGACGGCGAACCGGGCTTCGTGCTCCAGCCATTCGACCAGGTGTTCATCCACCGCAGCCCTGGCTACAACGAGCAGCAGAACGTGGAGGTGAGCGGTCAGGTGCTGTTTGCCGGAACCTATACGCTCAAGACCCGCAACGCCCGCCTCTCCGACATCATGCGCCGTTGTGGTGGCCCGACCAATATGGCCTACGTCGCGGGTGCACACCTGGAGAGAAAGACCAACGAGACGGAGCGCATCCGTATGCAGGAGATTCAACGCATGGCGCGTGAGCAGCAGCAGAAGAATCTCCTGGAGATAGCCACCAGAAGTTCCAACGCAGCTGGTGCCACTACCGTGATGAAGCAAGCCAACGACGTGGAGATGCAACGCTACACCATCCCCGACTACTACCCCGTGGGTATCCGCCTGGACGAAGCCATGCGCAATCCTGGTGGCAACGCTGACATCATCCTCCGCGACGGCGACCGCCTGGTCATCCCCGAGTACAACGGTACGGTGAAAATCAACGGTGCCGTGCTCCACTCCAACACCGTGGGCTACGTAGCCGGCAAGAAAGTCTCCTACTACATCGATCAGGCAGGTGGCTTTGCGAGCGACGCGAAAAAGCGCCAGACCTATATTCTTTATATGAATGGTAGTGTGGCCCGTGTGGGCCATGACGCCAAGGTGGAGCCAGGATGTGAGATCTTCGTTCCGACCAAGGCCCAGAGCAAGATGTCGCTGGCTGAGACGCTGAGCATTGGCTCAAGCGCGGCATCCATCGCCGCCGTGATCGCCACCATCGCCAACCTCTTGAAGTAAACGATAGCAAGGAGCGAGCCGCACACGTCAGATCCATCAACAAGGACACTTTGAAAAATCATGAACAGATTCGATATCAAGCGTAAATGGGAAGAATTTCAGAAGAAGCGGGAGCAAAAGAAGGCAACCGCCTCTTCTGAAAGCGAATCCAAAGACACGATAGAGGAATCCACCTTGGAGACCTCTACGGAGGAGCAAGTGGACACACAGGCTGAAAGCCCATCCACTCCTTCCGCCCCCACCATGACCAAGGACTCCACAACGACCGACGAGGACGACACCATCGACCTGAGGGAGATAGGCCGCCGCCTGTGGAAGAAGAAATGGTGGTTTGTGGCCCTGCTGCCCGTAGCGGCGGTAGTCTCTGCCATCATCATCGTGGACGTGCCCCGCACCTACACGACCAGCACGACCATGGCGCCAGAGATAGAAAATCCTGTCAGCTCGGGTGGTGCTCTCAGTTCCATCGCAGCCTCCTTTGGCTTCGATATGTCAGCCGTCCAGAGTACAGACGCCATCTCTCCGACGCTCTATCCTGACTTGATGGAGGACAACGGCTTCGTGGCAAGCCTCTTCAACATCCGCGTCGTAACGGCGGACAAATCGGTCGATACGACCTACTACGCCTACATGCGCTACCATCAGGACCAGTCTTGGCTCTCGCAGCAGGGCGACACGATCATGAAGAAGATCGAGAAGATGTTTCCCAAGTCCAACAACGAATTCAAGGGCAACACCTCCAAGAGTCAGTTCAACCCCTACTTCCTCTCCAAAAAAGACGACGGCATTGTCAACAAGATGCGCGACGACATAGGCATCAGCGTGGACAAGAAAACGGGCGTCATCTCTATCACCGCCACGGCACAGGACCCGCTAATCTGCCAGACGCTTGCCGACTCCGTGCGCGAGCGCCTGCAGAACTTCATCATCAAGTATCGCACCAACAAGGCACGCCGCGACGTGGAGTACTACGAGAAACTCTCCAACGACGCCCGCGCGGAATATGAGAAGACGCGCCGCCTCTATGCCAAGACGGCAGACGAGAATCTCGATGTGATCCTGGAGAGCGAGAAGTCGAAAATCGAGGATCTGGAGAACACGATGCAGATGCAATACAACACCTATACCGCAATGAACACGCAGCTGGAAGCAGCACGTGCGAAACTGCGCCAGTACACGCCCGTCTTCACCATGGTCAAGGGTGCCGACGTGCCTATCAAGGCCACGAGCCCGAAGCGCATGATCTTTGTTGCCTTCTGTGTGTTCCTGACCTTCTTCATTATTGCATTCTTCAGCGTCAAGGACCTGCTCTTCAAAAGTAAGCGATAAAGGACGAAGACCGTAAGCGCATCAATGGAAGCCAACAAGCGAATCATCCTCAACACATCCGTACAATATATCAAGGCAATAGTGACAACGATTTTGTCACTATTTTCCATGCGTATTGTACTGGAGGCTATCGGTGTCTCCGACTACGGCATCTTCTCCGTCGTCGGAGGCATCATCGCCATGCTTGGCTTCATCACCAACGCCTTGGTCATCACGACCCAGCGCTATGTCTCCTACTATTATGGTCGCCACCGCACCAGCCAGGTGAAGCGCTTCTTCACCAACAGCTTGTTCCTCCACATCATCCTCGGTCTTCTCATTGGCTTGGCCCTCCTTGCCATCAAAGGACTGTTGATGAACGATTTTCTCAAGATCGACCCCGACCGCCTCGATGCGGCGAAGTCTGTCTATGACATCACGGTGGCGATACTCCTTGTCACCGTCGTCACCGCTCCTTTCAAAGCACTCTTCATAGCCAAAGAGAATATCGTCTTCATCTCTCTGATCGAGATGGTCGATGCGATCCTAAAGTTGGCCTTAGCCTACCTACTGCTTTACATCCAGGCCGACAAGCTGCTGCTCTACGTCTTCATCCTCGCGGGCATCCAACTCCTCAACCTGCTGGCATTCGCTCTCTATGCCAACTGGCAGTTTCCTGAGTGTTCGCTCCTGATTCGCAAACGGGATATTAGCCGGATATACATCGGTCAACTGCTGGGCTTCGCAGGCTGGACCACCTACGGCATGGGAGCTGTGGCGGCGCGCAACCAAGGCATGGCCATCATTCTCAACATCTGTTTCAGTACAACGGTCAACGCAGCCTATGGTATCGCCAACCAGGTATTTGGAGCCATTTCCTTCTTGTCCACCTCGATCCTCAACGCGATGAATCCTCAGATTATGAAAGCGGAAGGCAACAAGGATCGCAAGAAGGTATTTGCCCTGGCGGAGAAAGAGAGCAAATACTCCACCATGTTGCTCATCATCATCCTCGTGCCGCTGATGTTTGAGATGCCTTCCATTCTCAATGTGTGGCTCACAAAGGTGCCAGATTACTGCGCCTTGTTCTGCAACGCCATCCTGCTGAGTTTCATCTGCGACCAACTGACAGCGGGCCTCAACACCATCAACCAGGCCATCGGCAAGATAAGAACCTATACGCTACTGATGTACACGCCGAAACTGGTCTACCTTCCCATCAGCTACATCCTTTTCCAAAACGGAGGTACAATAGCTGAGGCGATGGGCGTGTTCGTCGCTATCGAACTGCTGGTGGCCTTGGCGCGTATTCCATACATACATTGGAAAACCCAGATGAGCATGAAGGATTTCTTCCTCCATGTGATAGTCCCACTACTG
>UMBY01006544.1_pt1 | contig 14008 bp, 12 predicted proteins | sample 1964101 | NCBI WGS metagenome assembly UMBY01 (sample SAMEA4835955, study PRJEB28245) | human gut metagenome | biome: gut microbiome; material: fecal sample | place: Denmark | collected 2008 | reverse complement strand
TTGATTGAGACCTATCGGGACGTTTGTTTTCTTAAGTAATAAAAGTACTATTTTGTCTTGTGGAAAAGAGTAATTTTTCCTATTATCTCATATTGGCATCCACGAAAGAGAACGGAAGCAGGTCCTTGATGCTCTTGAAGCAATAGATGCCATCCTCTCCATAAAGCAGGATGCGTACTGGCTGCTTATAGCGGTCTTCTATCTCCAATATCACTTGACGGCAAGCGCCACAAGGCGAGATTGGGTCTTTCAGAAAGCCTTTCTCATTGTTTGCCGCAATAGCTATCGTCTTGATAGCTAGCTCCGGATGATTCGCTTGGGCGGCAAACACAGCGGTTCGCTCTGCGCACAATCCTGATGGGAAGGCGGCGTTCTCCTGGTTAGCACCTATCACGATGCTGCCATCCTCCAACAAGCAAGCGGCCCCCACGTGGAAGTGACTGTAGTTGGCGTAGGAATTTTGGGTAGCAGTTTTTGCCTTCTTTACCAACGTCTGCTCCTCTTCGCTCAATTCTGAGAGCTGGGCAAACTGATATGCAATTTCTATTTTCTTCTCTTTCATGGGGGATGTTTTTAATTAAGAGTTAATAATTAGGCTTACGCCCATATAGCTATTGAATTCCTCACTTCGTATAGAAGTCGATGAGGTGGGTGATGGCTCGCTTGCAGACCGGACAGAATTCTGGTGTGTCGTTGATGCGCATGCGGCAATCCTGTACGCCACGATATACTCCCTTGGTGCTGTAGCCCGCACCCTCGAAGACACCCACCTTTGTCTTGGCCACCTCTGGCTTTTTGGACAATGGGGTGGGAATCTTGGTTCCCTTCTTCACCATGTCCTCCCATTTGCTGGAGAAGTTGACGAGTGTGGTGATATTCGGCTCCCATGGCTCCACATCGTGTGGGTACATTGGAATCGCCTCTTCTTCGTAAGCATACTCGTCGGCAAGACCGGCGAAGGAATGACCGAACTCATGTACCACCACAGGCTTAAACCACTTATTGTGGGTCATGGAGAGATTGTAGGAATTGAGGATACCGCCACCTCCGTATTTCTCCGTGTTCACCAATACGATGATGTGCTCGTAAGGCGTGCCAGCCAACCAGTCGTGCAAGTCCTTGAGATTCAATGTCGTCAAGTATCTGTCACTATAGAAGGTATCGAAGTGAGAGTGGAGGGCGGTCTTCTTCCAAATGCCCTTGGATGGTTCGCTCGTACCGCTTTCCTCAGAAGGTGACTTCACGGCGATCACGTTGAAGCGATCTCTCATCTCCTTGAATGGCTCATGGGCAAAGAGTGCCTCGTTGGCTTCCTTCACATCATTGAGGAAGGTGCCCATCTCTGCCTCCGTGTAGCCTTCAGCCACGTAAGCGATGTGGATGCAGTGGGTAGTGTCTGCAGCCTGCTGGATGGTCTCGTAAGGTGTAGTCTTGTCGCCCTTGTGATGGATGAGAATGTCGGTAGGAGCCACCTGATGGGTGAGGCTTGTGGTCACTTCCCTTCGGTTGTTGTAGAGGGCGAGGGTGACATCCACCGTATCCTTTGGCATCGGAACGAGGAAGACGTTCTCGAAGCTCTGGGTATTCTTTTGAGCCTCAGGATAGCTGAGCCATTCCTGGAAAAGGGTAGAGAAGGAGTTGCGGTAGATGACCTTGCCAGAATGGTGGTCACGTACCGTGATTTGTCCATTTCCCTCTACGGGTACTTCGCTCAAACGTTGCTTCTTGCCATACCAATGAGGCATGACATTGAGTTCATCGACTGCAATCATCTGCTGCTTCACATTGCCTGCAAAGATGTAGTCGATACGTAAGGTCTTGTCAACGAAATAGTCGTTGAACTGTTGAGCCATCGTATGGCATGGCAGTAACAGCCAAGCCAAGGCTACAAATCCTATCTTTATATTTTTCTTCATGTTCATAATTTTTTTATCTCACTCTCAACCTAGCTCCTGGGTAAATCTTGAAGTCTGGGTCGAGACCATTCATCTTGTATAGGTTCTTCAGTCTGATGCCATACTTCTGCGAGATGCCATACATGCTTTCACCTGCCTGTACGATGTGAGGGCGCTTCTTGTATTGCTTTGGTGCCTTCTTGCGTTTCTTCTTCAGATAGATGATGTCACCCTTGTGCAAGATGTCATTCTTGTCTCGCTCGTTGTACTTCGCCAGCTTCTTCCAACTGATGCCCACTTCTTTTCCGATGCCCTTGAAGGTATCTCCCTCGCGAGCGTAGAGGTAGTAGTTGTCGTTGAAGAGGTGGATAGGGTGGAGCAAGCCTTGGGCGTTGATCGGTTGGTCGGTACCACTGTGCTCAGCCATAAACTTGTCGTATCGCTTCGCCTTGTCGTACTCATGCAACTTGTAAAGTTCTATGATTTGGATGAGCTTGTTGGCGTACTGTGGGTTGGTGGCATAGCCGCACTGTTTCAGACCTCTCGCCCAACCCTTGTAGTCGCTTGTGCTGAGGTTGAAGAGACTGGCATAGCGAGATTGGCGAGCCAAGAACTGGCTGTGGTCCTCGTAGCTCTCCTTGGCATCGCTATATACACGGAAGCATTCTCCACGAGCGTCGTCATCGTGATATTGCTTCGGACCCATCCATGAGGTATGGCACTTGATGCCGAAGTGGTTGTTGCCCTGTCTCACGAGGTCGCTTCTTCCCGCAGCACTCTCGAAGAGTCCCTGTGCCAGGGTGATGCTGGCAGGTATGCGGTATCGAAGCATCTGCTCGATGGCGAGATCCTTGTATTGGTTGATGTATGTCTGATAGGTTTGGTTCCATTTCATCTGCGCACTCATCGGTGCGGTGGTCAAGAGGAAGGCAAACCCTAGTATGTATTTTCTAAATCGATTCATACTGCAAAAATATAAAAAATAGTTTGTTTTCTCTCGTTTTGATGTAATTATTTATTTATTTTCACGTTTTATGCGCAGAAGTGTTTGTTTTTGAAGAAAAAACGGTCTTATTCAGCACTCTGATGCTGTCACTTGATGCACAAGTACTCATAAAAAATAATGTACAATGAAAAAAATAATAATCGTGTTGGGTTCCAACCATGAGCAGGAAAAAAATGTGGGTTTTGCGATGAATCAGCTGTCGCAAAACTTCCCTGGTGTTCGCTTTTCTCGCCTTCTGTGGACGGAGCCGATAGGCATGGAGAATTCCCCTCAGTTTGTCAATGCCCTTGCCATCGCTTTCACCGACTTGCCTGAGCCGGATATCGTACATATTCTAAAAGACATCGAACGTCAATGTGGAAGAACAAAGGAGGAAAAATCCCAAGGCATCGTCAAACTCGACCTCGACCTTTTGCTCTATGGCGATCTCCGTTGCAAGGAAGAAGATTGGGAAAGAGATTATGTGAAACAATTACTAGGGGAAATGGGAGAATGATTTCCAACTGTAAGGCTGCATTCTCTCGCAGTTTTTTATAAACGAAAAAGCCGCTAGCGTGTCCTTGAAAAACACACAAGCGGCTTTGTTCCATTTATAATACCGGATTCGGATTGTCGGCGGAAAGATGCAACTCCACCACCTTGCCCTCTTCCAGTGATTTCTTGACGTGGATGATGCGCTGGTTGCTGCTGCCACGGAAGAAGAGGTCAGGGTCGGCGAGAGCCTTTACGAACGGACCATCCACCAAGACATCTATCAACTTCAGCAACTCCAACTGGGCTGGATTCTTGACCAAGTTCTCAAACTTGTAGCCCGTGAAGCACCAGATGGTCTTCTTGCTCTGTCGGCGTATCTCACGAGCCAACTCGGCGAAACCTTCTGCCTGAAACATAGGGTCGCCTCCGGAGAAGGTGACATTGGCGAAGGGGTCATCCATGATTTCCTTCATCAAGTCCTCCGTCGAGGTCATCGTGCCATGGTTGATGTCCCACGACTGGGGATTGTGGCACTCCGGGCAGTGATTCGGACAACCGGCACAATAGATGGATGTGCGGAATCCCGGACCATCCACCATTGTGTCATGTACTACGCTTAAAACGCTTATCATTTTGCTATTGAATCTTCACTCTTCGTTCTTCACTTAGAATTACTTCTTAGGCGTGTCGATGTGGGTGACACGGTCGTGAAGCTCGGCAAGCTTGCCACTGTTCCAACGATCGGTGGTACCTACAAGGTAACCTGTGATACGCTGCAACTTGTCGATGTGGTGACTACCACACTTAGGACAAACGGTCAAGTTGGTATCGGCATTCTCGTAGCCGCAGTCCAAGCAGCGGTTGCGGTTGTGGTTGACAGAGCCATAGCCCATGTTGTATTTATCCATCATATCTACCACGCTGGCGATAACTGATGGGTTGTGAGTAGCGTCGCCATCAATCTCTACATAGAAGATGTGACCACCACGAGTCAAGTCGTGATAAGGAGCCTCGATCTTCGCCTTCTGCAATGCTGTACATTTATAATATACTGGCACGTGGTTAGAGTTGGTGTAGTAGTCACGGTCGGTAACACCAGGGATGACACCAAACTCCTTGCGGTCCTTCTTGGTAAACTTACCGCTCAATCCCTCTGCTGGAGTAGCGAGGATAGAGTAGTTGTGGTGATACTGATCGCTGAACTCGTTGGCACGGTCGCGCATGTAGGTGATGATCTTCAAGCCCAATTCCTGTGCCTCCTCGCTCTCACCATGATGCTTGCCGATGAGCGCCTTGAGGCACTCTGCCAAACCGATGAAACCGATACCGAGTGTACCATGGTTGATGACGCTCTCGATGGTCTCCTCTGGCTTCAACTTGTCGGCACCTACCCACAGGTATTTCATCAAGAGTGGGAACTGCTTAGCCATCGCTGTCTTCTGGAACTGGAAGCGCTCGTCGAGCTGCTTAGCTGTGATGTCGAGGATGTTGTCGAGCTTGGCGAAGAACATGTCGATGCGCTGCTTCTTGTCCTCGATGCCCATGCACTCGATGGCGAGCTTCACGATGTTGATGGTAGAGAAGCTCAAGTTACCACGAGCGATGCTGGTCTTCTCGCCCCAACGGTCCTCGAACACACGGGTACGGCAACCCATGGTGGCGATTTCCCACTTGTAACGCTCTGGGTCGTCGGCACGCCACTTCTCGTTCTGGTTGAAGGTAGCGTCGAGGTTGAGGAAGTTAGGGAAGAAACGACGGGCTGTCACCTTGCAAGCCAACTGGTAGAGGTCGTAGTTGCGATCCTCTGGCAAGTAGTTGACGCCACGTTTCTTCTTCCATATCTGTATAGGGAAGATGGCTGTCTCGCCATTTCCTACGCCTTCATAGGTGCTCTCCAAGATTTCACGCATGATGCAACGACCCTCTGCAGATGTATCTGTACCATAGTTGATGGAAGAGAATACCACCTGGTTGCCACCACGAGAGTGGATGGTGTTCATGTTGTGGATGAAAGCCTCCATCGCCTGGTGTACACGGTTCACGGTCTTGTTGATGGCGTGCTGCTCCAAGCGAGCCTTGCCCTCCAAGCCTTCGAGGCTCTTCTCCAGGTAGTCGTCGATAGGAGCGTCGTAGAGGTCCTTCAAGTCCTCGCCGGTCAACTTCTCCAGGTTCTTCACCTCTTCTTGGTAAGACATTCTTACGTAAGGAGCCAAGTAGAAGTCGAAGGCAGGGATCGCCTGACCTCCGTGCATCTCGTTCTGGCAGGTCTCCAGTGAGATACAAGCCAGTACGGCTGCGGTCTCGATGCGCTTGGCAGGACGGCTAGAGCCATGGCCAGCGGTGAAGCCGTGTTGGAGGATGATATCAAGAGGATGCTGTACGCAGGTGAGACTCTTGGTAGGATAATAATCTTTGTCGTGTATGTGGATGTAGTTATGCAGGACGGCGTCACGTACTTCCTCGCTGAGGAGGTAGTCGTCAACGAATGGCTTGGTGGTTTCAGAGGCAAATTTCATCATCATGCCGGCAGGAGTGTCGGCGTTCATGTTGGCGTTCTCACGAGTGATGTCATTGTTCTTGGCATTGACGATGCTCATAAATACGTCGCGTGTCTTTGCCTTGCGGGCGATGTTGCGCTGATTGCGATAAGCAATGTACTTCTGCGCTACATCCTTGCGCGCACTCTTCATCAGTTCCATCTCGATGGCATCCTGGATGGCTTCCACGCTCATCTGGCTCTTGCCACGGAAGGAAATGTGGTCGGTGATTTGCTCGATAAGAGTGCTGTCCTCACCCTTGTCTGTGTGTAACATGGCTTTGCGTATGGCTGCCATAATCTTCTGTTCGTTGAAACCAACGATGCGTCCGTCACGCTTAACTACAGTTTGTATCATTTTAGCTTTACTTTTATGATTGATATATAATTAGCTTAATATTAACATTTTATGCCAAAAGGAGGTAAAAAATACCTCGTTTTTTATGTTGCAAAGATACAAAAGATATTCCAAAGTTTGCAGTTTTGGACAACTTTTCTTTTGTTAAAAAATATTAAGTCGTTGATAATCAAATAGATAGTATTTTGTTTTGGAAAACTTTGTGAAAAATAGGTTTCCCAAAAAGTGTAACTCTTTGTCTAATGGGGACTTACGGACGAAAACGCCCGAAATGTTAAAAAATAATCGTGTAGTTCTTAGAATAGTCTAATATTCTGCTACTCTCGCAGTTAGCCCTATTTGCTCTTTCTCTTGTAGTCGAGAGCGGCACCAATGGCAGTGCAAAATTCTGAGTATTTTGGGATGCGGAATTTCACGTTGTACAATTTTTCCATGGCAGGGAATACCTCATGGCATTGTGGCAGCAAGGTGAGGTTGCCTATCAAGACAAAGTCCTTGATGCCCGACTCCAATGAGGAGAGGATGGTGGCAGAGCCGATGCACTGGAGTACCATCCAGATGAGACCCTTGGCGATGTCCTCCCTGGTGGCGTTCGCCTTGGCGTTGCTGAAGAGGGAAGCCACGGCGTTCATCGGCAAACCTGGCAATGGCTTGGCGCTGATGTCGCCGATGAGGAGGTTGATCTTCGATACGTCGCCTTCCTTGGCTAGGTTGGCGATCTGCTTCACATCGTCGGTCTTGAGCATGATGCGACTGAGACCCGACAAGGTTCCGCCACCGATGCCGATGCCACCGATGTGTCGGATGTTGTCGCCCTCGCATTTCACGAGCGAGGTGCCCGTTCCCATGCTCACCACAATCATCTTGTCTAGCTTGCTCTCATACATGGCGCCCAGTCCATCGGCGATAAACTCCTCGCTCTTCGAGGTAGGAAGCCCATAGATGGGTTCGTCAATGTATGCCGAACCTACGCCCGTCAGCATGACGTGCTCCACTTCCGACAAACTGATTTGGTTGTCGTGCAGATATTTTCCGAAGGCACCATAGAGAGAGGTGATAGGGTCGGTAGCCTTGATGCGGATAGGGCTGATGACCATGCCTTGCTCGTTGATACCTACGATCTTGGTCGTAGAGATGCCTACGTCTATGCCGATGACGATCTTTTTCATTTTGGTGTTGTTCTTTTAGGAAGATTGGTTTTTAAGTAACCTTCATTTTGTATTGCGAGTGCAAAGGTAATACAAAATAAAGACTCCACAAAATTATTGCTATGAATAATTTGTGGAGTCGTATGGTTTTATATTTTATTAATCATTACAAGACACCCATCTTGCAGAAGCAGATGAGCACCGCATAGCCGATCACCATGCTCAGCACACCGATGGTCAAGCCCGCCTTCGCCATGTCGGTCTGCTGGATGAGACCAGTGGAGTAGGCGATGGCATTAGGAGGGGTGGAGATAGGGAGCGACATGGCGCAAGAGGCTGCCACTGCCACACCGATGATGATGGTGGAGGTGCCACCGATGCTATTGAGCGAGTCGCCCATGCCTGCGCATACCACCGAGAGGATAGGGATGAGGAGGGCTGCGGTCGCCGTGTTCGAGATGAAGTTACTCAGTGCGAAACATACCAGTCCGGATACCACCATGATGACGAGTGGGTTGAAGGTGTCGAAAGGAATGCTCTTCACGGCGTTCTCTGCCAGGCCGGTGCCGTTCATGGCAAGACCGAGTGCGAAGCCACCTGCCACCATCCAGATGACAGCCCAGTCGATTTCCTTCAGGTCGTCGGCGGTGATCACGCCCGTGAAGGCGAAGACGGCGATAGGCAACATGGCTACCGTGTTGGCGTTGATGCCCAGGTACTTCTTGCCGAATACCCAGAGCAGGATGGTGAGGATGAAGGTGCCGGCTACCACATAGGTGCGCCAGTTGTACTGGATGTTGCCCTCGATGTTTAGCTCGATGGTCTTCTGAGAGAATGGGAACATCTTGCGGATGATAAACCATGCCATGATGAGCATGATGATGACCATCGGTCCCATAATCATCATCCACTCGCCGAAGCCGAGGTCGAGATTCAAACCGTCAGGAGCCGTCAGCACCTTGTAGGCGAAGGCGTTAGGAGGGGTGCCGATAGGCGTACCCATACCGCCCAGGTTGGCGCCGATAGGTATCGCCATGGTCAGGGCGATGCGTCCCTTGCCGTTGGCTGGCAGTGCCTTGAACACTGGGGTGAGGAAGGTAAGCATCATCGCCGCTGTGGCGGTGTTGGAGATAAACATGGAGAAAATACCCGTGATGAGCATGAATCCCAGCAGCACGTTTTCCGACTTCTTGCCGAAAGGCGCTATCAGGGTCTTTGCCATCAGCACGTCGAGACCACTCTTGGTGGCTGCGATCGCCATGACAAAACCGCCCAGGAAGAGGATGATGGTAGGGTCGGCAAAGCAAGCCATGATACCTTGGTATTCCAGCAGGTTGCCATACTCGCCCTAGGAGCCTTGCATGATGTTGAACGCCGAGTCGGAGACGCCAAAGAGGAGTACGAAGATGATGACCACGGAGGTAGCCCATGCCGGTATCGCCTCTGTGAGCCAGAGCATGACTGCCATCACGAAGATGGCGATGACACGTTGTTGCACAACGGTCAGTCCATCAATGCCGAAGTAGCTGATGGGCAGGTTCCATACACAAATGGTGAGCAAGGCAGTGAGCAAAAACATCAGTGCCTTCTTGCGATTGAAATCGCCGCTCAAAACTTTCTTAACGGTTTCTTGCATTTTCTCTATGTTTTTTATGGTTCTGAGGGCAAATGTACGCATTATTTTCGAATTATCAAAAAAAAGTGGAAGAAAAGTGATGTTTTTCGGAAAATTGTGTTATTTTTGCATCAGATTTTTAAATTTTTATGCCATGAACCAAGTTACATTATTTATTTTTGCAGTGCTCGCAATAGTCGTGGTACTGGTCGTGTTTTCTTATCTTCACAAGCGTCATGTGGAGTATAAGATGGTGGATATCGAGAATGCTGTTCGCAGCGCTTATTCCGAGGGCGTCACTTCGGTGGAGAAGGAAGCCCTCGTCAAAGCGGTGAAAAAGTACTTCCATTGCAGTAGCAAGGAAGCACATTATATAATAGGTGTAGCTCGGCGCAAGAAAATCATCGACATTGCCGTGGGCAAGGTCTCCTTACACCAAGACTCCTGATTTTATTTCATCTTGCAGTCGGGAAGTACTTTCATACATCTCTTGCCCTCGATGGTCTTCAGGATGCAACCGATCGTCTTGCGGTTGATGTTTCTGAGAATTGGCACCTGTGATATAGGAAGTACTTCCACATAGTGTACACCAGAGTTAGGTACGTCCATCGGGAGCGTGCCCTCAGCTTGCATCTTGGTGTGCTCAAACTCTACGACATCGTCAAATCTTACATATCGGTTGCCCTTGCCATCGATGAAGCCCACGCATACGGAGTCGGCATCGGTGGCAATGGTGGCATAGATGAGCTGCTCGCCAGCGTATCGCTTGAATACTCTGCCACGCTCTCTCTGCAAGAGCTCCTCGATGGAAACCTTGCATACTCTTCCGCTCTCATATACCATGATGAGCCATCCTTCTTCTTCATCCTCATGTACGCCTAGCTTCAGGCGATAGTCTTGCCAGTCGTCATCGTCGAGCACCTTGTACTCGTCGGTGCCCATCAGGCAGATCACGGCAGTGAGAGGGCGATAGCCTTCCTCGTAGTCGTGCAAGGCATTGTTGCGCAGACGGGAGGTCTGGATGAAATCGGTGACTGGGGCGGTCTCCACAAACTTGGTGGTCACCTTCTCCTCGGCTATGGTCTCATTGGCTGCCGCAGCCGTGGTCTGACTGCTTGCCTGTATCTCCTCCTGTGTCTGTACCAGACGTGGCACGTGCTCCTCTGCCCATTGTTTGCGGAGGGCAAGGAACTTGTCCTTGTAGTTGTCGTTCACCTTGCGTGCCGAGGTTCCCATGCGCTCGTAGTAGATGGTGCCCACGGCTTTCGGGGTAGGGCATGGCTCTATGTCAATGATGAGCACGGCATTGCTCACCTCGTCGTCGAAGTGGGTGTGTACGTAGTGTGCTCCCTCCTGACCGAGGTAATACACGATCTTGTTGTTGACATATACCTCATACTTGTCTCGTGAACCCTTGAAGAGTGGGTTCTTGAGGTCTTCTTCCACGCCCATCTCGTAGCCGATGTCTGATACACCCAGGTACAGGTGTCCACCCTCGGCGTTGAGGAAGGCGCATATCTCCTGCATAATCTTGACGGTCTGTGCTTCCACATCCACCTTCATCGAGTTCTCAGGATAGATGATGGAGGTCTTAAACTCGGTGTGGAAGTCTTCCTTGCCATAGTTCTTCTTGTTGGATGAAGACTTGTGGAGCTTGAGCAGCGCACGTATCTTGTCGAGGATGTCGCCAGCCTGCGAGAGCAGTCCCGACTTCTTGACGAAGTTGTGGGAGAGCACGAGCGATGCGAGTTGTTGCAGCTGAGGGTCCTCATTGCAGGAACTCCATCTGTAGAGTTCCTCGTAGTGCTCCTCGCTGTCGAGGCAACCGATGATGCGCAGTTGCATGAAGTCGTGGCGCAGCATGGCGTTGCGCTCGAATAGCTCTGGCTCGGTGTCGGCGATGTGCTCTATCTTGCTGGTATCTACCTTGTCGAAGAGGGCGAAGTCGTTGAGTATCTCCAGGAGGGCAAGGCGGTTGTCATAGTAGGCGATGCGCTCCTTGTTCTCCAGCAGAATGGCGAGCAAGCGGCAGAAGTTGAGGTAGTTGTACGATTTCACGTTGTCTTCCTCCAGGGTCGCCTTGGTGTCGATGATCGCCATCAACTCGCCTACGTGTGCTTGGTCTATCAAGCGTACGTTCTCCAGTTCGTCCTTGTCTTTCTCCGGATTATATACCTCGTGGTTGGCATAGCCCAGCATCAACTGGTGGAATGCCTCGCTAGTGTTGAATCGGCTCTCTGGCGACTCCCTCAGGAAGCTGCCGTTCAGGTATCCGTTGGGTCCCTCCGAGATGTTGTCGACCTCCACGATCATACCTTTTTTCAGGTCGTCCACGCTCATGCCCGGTGCTGGCGCAACGCTCACGGAGAATCCCTCGTTGCTGATGGCTGGCACACGGTTGATGAAGTCGTTGCGGTTGTTGAGCACACAGGTGAGACGGGAGTTGTAGAAGAGGTCGTTGATTCTCACGTCGTCGATGTACTCGGTGATCATGTCTCTCATGGCAAACACGTAGCTGCCGTCGGGATTGATGTCCTTCACGTAGGCATGCAGCAGGAGCGGCATGTTCTGGTACTGGAAGGTGTGCAGGTTGATTTCACCAGGATAGTAAGGTACCACGTCGCTGATGCAGTCGAGGGTGCCCATGCCTTCCACGCCTTCCTCTACGATCTGGCACTCGAACACCAGGTTGCCAGCCAACTGCTTGGTGACGATGATGTCGGTATCGTCGTCGATGTCCAACTTGCGGTTTTGCTTCTTGGCTGCCTTTCTCTTGGTCGAGAAGAGCGACTTGTTGATATATGCCCACAAAGCCTTGTAGTGCTCGATGGTGGTGCCCACCTTGCCACGCAGGTTGAGTGGTGGCTTCTCGTCGAGCTTCACCGACAGACCGTGCCACAGTCCCATTCTGGACGACAGCGGCAGGTAGAGGTTCTCCTTGTCCAGGTTCTTCGGCTGTATGGAGATCACTTGCTCGGTGATGGAGAGCACGGCTTGCTCGTTCTCGTACTTGGCGTTGTCGAAGTTCTCCACCTGCTCGTTGTTCTCCTGAGAGCAGAGCATGTTGGCGAGGATGAAGGCATCGTCGCTGTTGAAAGGGAGGGCTGCGTCAAACTCGGTGCTTGTGAAGAGCGAGAGGAACGACCTCTGGAGCGTCTTGTTAGGGTCGCTCACGTTCATGATGCTGACCAGGCGATAGAGAAGGGCTTGGTTGAGCGAGGTGTCGAAAAAGTTTTGGTTGGTGTGCTTGCTGAGAATCAGCTCCGTCACGAGCACCTGTATCATGCTCTCCTTGGTCTGTAGGTCGCTGGAGAGTCGGTCGGTCTGTGCGTAGATGTTCTCTATGTAGGTTTGCAACAGTTTGAGCCATTGCATCTGGAATGGTTTTCTGATCCAAAGATATACCTCTTGACTTCTGAGTGTGTCGAGGATGAGGGTGATCAGGCTTTCCATGATGGAGAAGTCGAGCATGAAGATGCACTGCATGATGCAGAACTGCTTTCTTGGGTGGTAGATGTAGGCGCAAGAGGAGAGGGTGGAAAGAATGTCACGGATGGTTTTCTCCGCCTTGCCGTCGCGCAGGATGTCGATGGCTTGGATGTAGTAAGTAAGTAGTTCGATGACCTCGGTGAATCGTTGTTCCAACAAGGTGCGCTCAGCTTCCTTGCAGCGAGGCAATAGTTGTGAACCTTGCAGGGTTTCGAGACAGAGGGTGCGTATGTGTTGCAGTTTTTCCTGTAGTTCTTCTTGTGAGAGGTGGGAGGAGAGATTGGAAATCCATCGGTGGCACTCGATGTCGAAGAGGTCTTTGGCGGTGTCGCCGAGCATGAGGTTGTGGAAATCCTGGTTGTTCCATTCCTCCGGACCGATGATATTGCTGAAGTCTTTCTCGGTGAGTGAGAATTCCGACTTGTCGGCTCCCATGACCTCCACGAGCATCACTTCCATAAATCGCTGCCTGAATTTCATCACACGGCATTTCACCATAGGGGTGAGGGCGGAGTTGATGACGGTGTCACGCTTGAGCATGGCGGTGAATCCGAACTCGTCCTCCAGCTGGTAGTATTCCCCCAGTGTGAGTTTGATTTTGAAGATGACCTCATCATTTTCTTGGTAGTGTTGTCTCATCAGGCGCTCAATGTTTTGGCTGATGAAAACTTTGCCTACGTGCGAGGAGATGAGCAGACAGTCGAGATACTCAGGTGTGGGCAACCTCCTTTGGAAGGCGAGTTGAGCCACCTTGTAAATCTTGTTGTCAACTTCGAGGATGAACTTATGTTCTTCTTCATCGACTCGCAAAACCTTAGCTTGGATTTCTTTGTAATTGTTCATGTTATTGTTGTCTTAAAAGATTGTTGGCGCAAAGGTAATGATTTATTTTGGGATAAATGCAATGTTTTTTTATTTTTTGCTAAGTTTAGTACAACGTTTGTGGGACTTGTCTTGAAAATGAGAGTTGGTTAAAACGACAAAGCTTCGGAAGCCTTCTTAGGGAAGCATTCCGAAGCTTAGAGTGTTGTTAGATATGGAATTTAATGTCTTCGAGCCATTTCTTGGTATCGAAGCAAGGGCATTCCTTGCGCACGCCAGGGAGGTCACGATGGCCGAGGATCTCGGCGTCAGGATAGTCGGTGCAGAGGCTCTTGAGGAGTTCCTCCAGGGTGATGTTTTGTGCCTCGGTACGGGTGTCGGCAGGTTTGCCGTTGGCATCAAGTCCGCCCTCATAGCAGATGGCGATGCTGTGGGCGTTGTAGTGTCGGGCGTGGGCTCCGACCTCTCGCTCTGGGCGGCAAGGGTAGAGGGTACCATCCTTGGTGATGTAGTAGTGATAGCCGATGGATTTGAAACCTCTTGCGAGGTGGCAGGCTTTCAAGGCTTCGATTGTGAAGTCTTGTGTCACACGCGTGGCACTGCAATGCAATACGATTAGATTGATTGTTCTGGCAAGTTCTCAATAGAAGTGCAAAAAATTGAGG
>UMBY01018244.1_pt1 | contig 14764 bp, 9 predicted proteins | sample 1964101 | NCBI WGS metagenome assembly UMBY01 (sample SAMEA4835955, study PRJEB28245) | human gut metagenome | biome: gut microbiome; material: fecal sample | place: Denmark | collected 2008 | reverse complement strand
TTGCCTACCTCTGTCACTTCTTTGATACCAGTATCCACACCACCCAAAGCAAAGCCCTTGGCAGCACTTGCCTCTCCTGCTACTGCAAGATAAGCCTTGTTGGCACTATTGGTGAAAGCTGCACCATTCTCAGCATCCCAATAGAAACCTATGCCTTTGTCTTTATCATTGGCAAGCTTATAAAACTTGGCACCAGCCTCATCCGAAGTTGTCAGCGACTCATCGCTTGTACCCTTCAACAGATTGACATCCTCGGAAGTTTCCTCTAATTTCAATGCCACCTCGTAGTCATTCTTTGCACCATTTAGCAAGAGAGCCGACTTAGCAGGCACGACACTACCCGAGCCATACTTGTAATCAACGACCAAAGTTCCTTCTACCTTTGCATCGGTCACTACGCCACCCTTTACTCCTTCTGGCATCATGTAACCGAAGTCATGATAATATGTAGCGTATTTTGCATCCGTAATTCCGAACTTACCCTTCAAAGGCTCTGCTACTACTGCTCCAGGAACAGCAATATCACCACGAGAAACGCCATTGATATCCTGTTTCAAGTCTTGACCAAGGCTCCAACCTTTCGCTATTGCCTCCATCTGCACTTGGGTTGCACCATAAGGTGCTGCCACTGGCCCATCTGTCACTGCATTGCTACCAAAGATGCTACTCAAGGTGTTATCATCACTTACAAAATCAGAAGTCATCCATGCAGAGGTGGAAGCTGTACCAATACTATACATACCTATTATATTATAGCCATTAGAAACAAACGACTTTGGCGTATCTTGAAGGAGTATAGCAGGAGCTGTACCATCACCGACCATTATAGAGTTAGCAATACGAATAGCTGCATCTTTTCTGCCCAATATTTGCGCGCCACCAATATTCCCTGCTACAGTTGAATTGATAATGGTTATTTGGCGTGCATAATTATTATCTGCTCCTATCGAGAAGATTGCACCAATTTCACCTTCTGTACCTGAAATATTTTCTGTAATAACAGAATTGATAATATTCAACTCTTGACCATGATTAAAAAAGATGGCACTACCAAGAGAACTTGCCTTATTGCCAGAAACAAGACAACGAAGCAAATTTGTATATCCCTTCGCTTGAGTATCCGAAGTCAATTTAATTGCGCCACCACGACCTTTTGACTCATTATTTACAAACTTGCAATCAGTAAAGTTTACCGTACTACGCTCTAATAAACATGCAGGTCCACCATAATTATTATCCTTGGAATAAACTGAAATATTCTTATCAAAGATACAATTCTGCACATCAACCCAACCACTGTTATCCACTCGTAACGCCGATGTTCTTGCCTGATTCACATAGGCTCCAGTAAAAGTGATATTTTGTAAGATGAAATGCTTAGTAGTATCACCATTCCTTGTCGCCAACTGGATGAAAAGCAAAGTTGAAGCATCACCTTCAGTAGCAACTCCATCACCATTTACATCACCAGAAAAAACTGTTGGTGTCCCAGTAGTAGCTCCAATAAAAGAATACCCTTTAGAAACAGTAGGCACTTTAGTTGGAACATAATACGTTCCTCCTTGAAAATAAAAGACATCTCCATTCTCATACTCATTGATTTTACCACACATCTCGGTAAAGGCAATGGCATTTTCCCAAGAAGAGCCATCTTTTTCACCAGAACCCTCAACGCTGACATAATGATCAGTTGCAAAACTTGCAGATGCACAAAGCACACCTGCCAACATAAAAGTAAATCTTTTCATATTCATCCAATTTAGGTTGTTAGTAAAAAACTTTAGTTATTTACCTTATATGTCGCAAAGAAAAGAAAAAGATATAGGTAAAATATATAAAAAATATCTCTATATATTCCTATCAACGATTCTATAAGCTATTTGACATGCTAATAAGGAAAGAAATTTATCAGCAGCAAGAACTGAGAAGACAAGACTAAAACTTGTTGAAAAGATCCAACCTATAAGGAAAACTGTTCTACTCAACTTTCGCAAACGGGGAAGTCAGAGGGGAGTTAAGAGAAATTAAGGGACAAATGCCTTTGTGGACTTGACCCATCCCCATTCTCTCAAGGCTGTTGTCCCTTAATTTCCCGAACGACCGAAGGGAGTGATAACTTCCCTTTACTTCTATAACTTCCATTCATGCGAGACTTCTGTACCTATATAATAAAAGCAGTAACAACTTCATTTTGTTGCTGTTACTGCTTTTCCCTATGATCACAAAGTAAATTTCTGTGTTTCGATGGTTTATCCGACAGCCATCCTGCCGTTTTGTCGCTTATATAAGTCGTTCAACGACATTATTCTACTATAGCTGTCCAGCCACCACCTGGTGCAAGATGTATCTGGAGCTTATCGTCAGAAGTTACCTGTCGATAAGTATGTTTGTAATCTGTGGCCTCACGGTCTGCATTGATACCATCGGCAAAGATATTGGCCTTGCCATTCATTTTTTCCAATTTACCTGTTGTGTTATTCGGTGTTACTAAACGGGAAAAATCGACAGTAAGATCACGAGCCTGCCAATTGTTCATCGCGGCTATATACCATTTATTGCCTTTCCTCTTGGCTACAACCACGTATTCACCGAGTTTTCCATCCAAAGGAACCACCTGATCATAAACTGTAGGTATCTGCGAGATAAAATCGGTACACTCCTGATTCTGCATATACTTGGTTGGACTATCGGCCAGCATCTGCAAAGGTGCATCAAAGATCGTGTACATCGCCATCTGATGTACTCTCGTACCCTGACTCATCGGATGGTCGTTGTTGCCGAAAAACTGCGAGCGGACGGCATTCACCATAGCTCCCGGGGTATAGTCGAAGGAACCAGGAAGAGCACGGAGGAAAGGAATCGTCACATCGTATCTTGGCTGATCATGCAGAGGACCATCTCCTGTACGAGGTTCCCACTTGGAATTTTCCAAGCCTTTCACTCCCTCGATATTCACGATGTTAGGATAAGAGAACTGTACGCCAAACGGACGCATGCCATGCAGGTCGAGCAGAAGATGATGCTTTGCCGCACATGCCGCGATTTCATAAACAGAATTGATGGCCTTCTGGTCATCACGGTCGAAGAAATCCACCTTGAATCCCTTCACACCCATATCGCCGTAATGCTTCATGATTGCCTCCATTTTATCATGTCCACGCTGTACGAGATTACGCCATGAAGACCAGAGTATCACTCCCACTCCATTTTCTTTGGCATAATTGATGATGCCAGCCATATCCATCTTGTCGGAGAATGTCAGCAAATCTTCCGGGTCACTCCATCCTTCGTCGATGATGATATATTCCAGATGGTTGTTCCTGGCGAAATCCACAAAGTACTTGTAAGTCTCTGTATTGATACCCGCACGGAAGTCTACACCTGTGATATTGGTATTATTCCACCAGTCCCAAGCTACTTTTCCCGGCTTTATCCACGAGGTGTCCTTGACACGGCACGCAGGGCCGAGAACTTTGGCTATATCATTACCCACCAGTTGCTTGTCCTCATCCGTAACAAGAACTATACGCCAAGGCAACTTGGTTACTTTTTCTGCTATATAATTAGCCCGTTCGGTAGGAACTAAGTTCAGACGAGCATGTCCACCAATCTCTTCTTTTAATGGTAATGGAGGAAAGGCTGCATGTATCGAATAATCCGTAGATGCATCTGAAGAGAACACTCCTGAAGCTGTAGAGGAAGGTGTTCCTTTCAAGAGATACATACCAGGATAATTTTCCACATCAGCTTCCATCACTACTGCCTTCTTTCCGTCAGGTAAGCTAACAGCAAGAGGGGTGATGGCAAGAGAATCCTTATACATCTTAGACAGTGGGGCCTCGTCATAATATGACTCGAAGGAATAACACCAACGTTCCCCTCCCCGATTATCATTCACGTAGGGAACAAATGCCTGATAATCGCCAGCGAAGCGATATTCCGAAGTTTCATTAAGCACCTTGTTGATCGTCTTTTTAGGGATGATGCGATAAGCTGCAGCATTCATGAAGGCCCGGAATTCCACATCGTACCCATTGCAGGAAAGGAGCAGTCGCTGATAACCACCATTATCATCGTTTTTCCAGTTGGTGACAGATGCTTTACGCACTTTGGGATTCACACCAAAAGTTTGCTTATCAGTCTGTAAGGAGATAACTGATGGCTGCAGCACCTGAGTTTTTCCCTTGGCTACAGCCCATGTTATAGACTTATCCACATGGACGTTGACAACCAAATCTCCCAATAATGATTGTATCGTATATACTTTAGCCGTTATTGGCAAGCCGCATACGAGGGCTAACATGAGGGATGTAATAAATTTAGTTCGCATCATAATAAATGGATTTAGTGACGCATTTGCGAAAGTTGAGTTGTTTAATCTTATCTTTTTTATCGAAGACCCTGCAAAGTTACGATAATATCATGAAACTGCAAACAAAAGGGGAAAAAAAGACTAACTGATCACACCTTTTCGGAGATATTATGCCACAAGATGCCAAGCGGCTAAAAATAGAAAAACGGATTTCAGCTCTCGTGAGCCAAAACCCGTTTCCATTTCTATAATCTCTCTAAATAAATTGTTCTTTAGAAAAAGGTGGAGTGCTTAGTCAAGCTTGTTCTCCACATTCACTGCCTGGGCAATCATTACTGCCACAACGGCAAAAGTCATCATGAATACCATAATCTTTTTACCTTTAAACTGAATTAATACTTATTGAATATATATAGCGTTATGCTTTAATATCCTTTTGACGATGCAAAGGTACGGCATTTCCTGTGTGTGCGCAAACATTTCGAACAATAAAGTGTAATTTCTACTCTTTTTTTGACTCAGGTCAAGTTTTTACCCTTGTTTACCACACGCCACCTCTATTCAAAAAGAACTCAAGTGGTTGAAGTACGGGCGTGTGGGGCAAAACTTGCGAAACTTGAATTACAAAGAAACCCTCAATCGTTTATTTATGCTAAAAAAATCCGAGATAATACACTTTTGACGATAAAATGATTACCTTTGCATGAGTTATGGACATAAAAAAGATAGTAAACAATACATGTAAGGTGGCTTTCTCGCTCATTTTGGGCGGTGCCATTCTTTACTGGATGTATCGTGGGTTCGATTTCAAACAGGTGGAGCACGTGCTGTTTCATAAGATGAACTGGACCTGGATGCTACTGTCGTTCCCCTTCGGCATCCTGGCCCAGCTCTTTCGTGGCTGGCGATGGAAGCAGACTCTCGAACCCGTTGACGAGCATCCTCGTACCAACGTATGCGTCAACTCCATCTATCTTTCCTATGCGCTGAGCCTTGTCATTCCCCGCATAGGCGAGTTCGCACGGTGTGGAGTACTGAAGCGATGGGACAATGTGTCATTCCCCAAGTCGTTGGGCACCGTAGTCACCGAACGTGCCATCGACTCGCTCTTGGTAATGATCATTGCCATACTGGTGTTTCTGATGCAGATTCCGGTATTTCTCAATTTCTTCAATACTACAGGAACGAGTCTCGACGGCATTCTGTCTAAGTTCAGCGTTACAGGCTATCTGGTATGCGGGATTTGTGGCATTGCCGTACTCATCCTGTTGCATGTGCTGCTCAAGAAGCTATCTATATATAATAAGGTGAAAGCCACTCTTGGCGGACTGTGGCAAGGTGTCATCTCGCTGAAAGGTGTCAGCAACGTGCCGCTGTTTGTCGCCTTCACCCTGGGCATCTGGGTTTGCTATTTCCTGCACTATTTCCTCACGTTCCAGTGCTTCGAGGCAACCTCGCACTTAGGGCTGACGTGCGGCCTCGTCACCTTTATCGTGGGAAGCATAGCCGTGATAGTGCCCACGCCGAATGGTGCCGGTCCATGGCATTTCGCCGTGAAGACAATGCTCATACTCTACGGCATACAGTCGGACGACGCGCTCTTCTTTGTGCTCATCGTTCACTCCGTACAGACGCTCTTGGTCATCCTTCTGGGCATATACGCCTGGTTGGCCCTGGCATTCACTAAGAAAACAAACAACATTCATTAAATAATCATATTATGGCTGACATTAAGAATCTTAAGCCAGAAGAAATCTGGCGCAACTTCGACGCACTCACACAGGTGCCACGTCCATCAGGACATCTTGAAAAAGTACAGGCTTTCTTGCTCGACTTCGCCAAGAAGGCCGGCGTAGAGGCTTTCCAGGATCCAGCAGGCAACATCGTTATGCGTAAACCCGCTACTCCTGGTTTCGAAAACAGAAAGGGAGTTATCCTGCAGGCCCACATGGACATGGTGCCACAAAAGGCCAAGGACAGCAAGCACAACTTTGAGACCGACCCTATAGAGACTATCATCGACGGTGACTGGGTACGTGCCAACCGCACCACTTTGGGCAGCGATGACGGTTTGGGCGTAGCTACCATCATGGCTGTGATGGAGGCCAAAGACTTGCAGCACGGTCCGGTAGAAGGACTTATCACCCGCGATGAGGAAACCGGTATGTATGGTGCCAACGAATTGCCCGCAGGTGAGCTCAATGGCGACATCCTGCTGAACCTCGACACCGAGTCATGGGGCGAGTTCGTGATAGGAAGCGCCGGCGGTATTGACATCACTGCCACACTCGACTATAAAGAAGTGGAGACCGACAAGGAAGACGCTGCCGTAAAGGTTACGCTGAAAGGCCTGAAGGGCGGACACTCTGGTATCGAAATCAACGAAGGCCGCGCCAACGCCAACAAGTGCATGGTTCGCTTTGTACGCGAGGCTGTCGCCGAACTCGATGCTCGCCTGGCTTCATGGCAGGGCGGCAACATGCGCAACGCCATCCCATTCGAGGCAGAGGTGGTACTTACCCTGCCTAAGGAGAATGTAGAGGCTCTGAACGACATGATTGCCGACTGGAAGGATGAACTGAAGGACGAGTTCAAGGGCATCGAGAATGTAGAGAAGATAGAATTCTTTGCTGAGAACGTAGAGACTCCTAAGATGGAGGTTCCTCAGGAGATACAAGACAACCTCATTGATGCTATCTATGCTTGTCACGACGGAGTACTGCGCATGGCTCCATCCATGCCCGATATCGTAGAGACATCTTCCAACCTGGCCATCATCGCCATAGGTGAAGGCAAGGCTTCTGTCAAGATTCTGGCTCGTTCCTCACACGACGGCTACAAAGAGTACATCGCCACCATGATGGAGAGTTGCTTCTCTATGGCTGGCATGAAGGTAGAGTTTAGCGGAAGCTATGGCGGCTGGAATCCAAACCCAGAGAGCGACATCCTGGAGCATGTACTCAAGGTTTACAAAGAGCAGAATGGTGTAGACGGCAAGGTTCAGGCTGTTCATGCCGGACTGGAGTGCTCTATCATCCTGAGCAAGTATCCTCATCTCGACGTGGTATCATTCGGTCCTACCCTGCTCAGCCCTCACACTCAGAACGAGCGTTGCCAGATTAGCTGTGTGGCTCCTTTCTGGAACCTCATGAAGCAGCTGCTTACCGAAATTCCTGAGAAGTAAGGACGGAAAAGGGAGACCTGTTCTCCCTTTTCTACCTGACTTTTGTTACATTTATGATAAAAAGATAGCCGAGGAAGAAATTTCTCGGCTATTTCGTTTACAATTTCAATATTTTTAGTTACCTTTGCACGCGAATTTGCCAATAGAGTGTTTTTCTTTTTGGCACATGTCAAATCAAAATAAAACAAAAATGGACGATTATCACGCGGAAAATAACCAATTTCAAGCGTGGAGATTCATAGGATAAAGCCTCACCCGAAGGCAGCCTCATGCCAATCTCCATAGCTCAGAGTTTATTATTTTTTTTTGGAGATTAGCACAATGAGAACATTCTGGAACATCGAAAAGAACCTTACTGCCATCAATGAGTGGCAGCCCAACTGCTGGATACAAGTAACTTGTCCCACCGACGAAGATCAGAAACTACTGGAAGAGAAATTCAATATTCCCGACTACTTCCTTTCCGACATCAGCGATACCGATGAGCGTGCCCGCTACGAATATGACGACGGCTGGATGCTCATCATTCTGCGTATTCCCTATGTCAAGGAGATAAGAAGCCGAACTCCTTACACTACTGTCCCTTTGGGCATCATACACAAGCGTGATGTCACCATAACCGTGTGCTATTACGAGACCAATATGATGATCGACTTCGTGAGCTATCAGCAGAAACGAGGAGAAGGATTCACCGACTACGTCGACATGATCTTCCGACTGTTCCTGTCGTCTGCCGTATGGTATCTGAAACGACTCAAACAGATCAACTCACTCATAGAGAAGGCTAAGCGCAACCTCGACCATGGTGTCAACAACGAGAGCCTGATAGGACTGAGCCGCCTGCAAGACTCGCTCACCTACTTCATCACCTCTATCCGTGGCAACGAGAACCTGCTGTCGAAACTGAAATTCAAACTGCAGGTAGACGAGTTGGACGCCGACCTCATTGAGGACGTCAACATCGAGATGACACAGGCTCGTGAAACCACCAATATCTATTCCGACATCTTGGAATCGACAATGGACACTTATTCGAGCATCATCAACAACAACATGAACACCACCATGCGTACGCTGACCTCCATCAGTATCGTGATGATGTTGCCAACGCTGATCTCTTCTCTGTTCGGTATGAACCTCATCAACGGAATGGAGAACAGTCCCTACGGATTTATGTTCGCACTGGTCATCTCATTCATCGTATCTGGACTCACTTGGGGCTTCCTGCGCTACAAACGACTGCTCTAAAACACAAAATATATTAAAAATATACCGTTTTATTAGGATTTGTCGTTTATTTTGACTAAGTTTGCAACTTATAATACAAACATTTTTGTGTGGCGGGCTGACTCTACGACAGAGCAACCCCCAAGGAACTCGAATCATAAACTAAATCAAGTGACATGATGGACTCTCAAGAAAATACCCTCAATCAGGGTACCATTGAAGAACAACAGGTGGAAGCCACAGTGGCTGAGACACCTGCAGTAGAGAACACTTCAGAAGCCGAGACAAAAACCTATGCTACCAAACAGGAAGTACTCGACCGTGTAAAGGAAATAGCGCACAGCGACGAAGCTCCTCAGAAAAACGAGCTCGACCTGCTGAAGACTACTTTCTACAAACTACATCTCGCTGAAAGAGATGCACAGATGAAAGAGTATCTGGCTGGTGGCGGTGACCCCGAGAAGTATGTTCTCCTGCCCGACGAGGCGGAGGAGGCTTTCAAGGCGGAGATGCAGATCATCAAAGAGAAAAGAGCCAAGATTTTCCTCGCACAAGAGGAGGAGAAACAGGCCAATCTGCAGAAAAAGCTCGACATCATCGAAAAGATAAAAGCCATGGCTACGTCGCCCGACGAGGCCAACAAATCATATCAGGAATTCAAAGCCCTGCAGCAAGAATGGAAAGAGATTAAGGCCGTTCCTGCCGACAAGGCCAACGAGCTCTGGCGCAGCTATCAGCTCTACGTAGAGCAGTTCTACGACCTGTTGAAGCTCAACAACGAGGCTCGTGAATACGACTTCAAGAAGAATCTTGAGGCAAAGACCAAACTCTGCGAGGCTGCTGAGAAACTCGACGAGGAAGAAGATGTCATCTCTGCTTTCCACCAGTTGCAGGAACTCCACGCACAATATCGCGAAATAGGCCCTGTAGCCAAGGAGTTGCGTGAGCAGATTTGGAGCCGGTTCAAGGCTGCCAGCACGGTTATCAACAAAAAGCATCAGCAGCACTTCGAGCAGTTGCGTGCCAAGGAAGAGGAAAACCTCGAGAAGAAGACTGCACTCTGCGAGAAGATAGAAGCCATCAACCAACAGCAGTACAAGCTCGCTTCCGAATGGGAGAAAGTCACTAAGGAGGTTATCGGGCTGCAGAGCGAATGGAAGAAGATAGGCTTTGCTCCTCAGAAGATGAACGTGAAAATCTTTGAACGCTTCCGCACTGCCAACGATGAGTTCTTCGCCAAGAAAGCTGAATACTTCAAGGTGCTGAAAGAAGAATATGCTGCCAATACCGAAAAGAAAAAAGCGCTTATCGAAAAGGCTAAAGAACTCGCTACAAGCACTGAATGGCGCAAGACGGGCGACAAGCTCATCAACCTGCAGAAGGAATGGAAGCAGATTGGTGTTGTGCCTCGCAAGTTGGGCGACCAATTGTGGCAGGAGTTTATCAATGCATGCAACCAGTTCTTCGAGGCTCGTAACAAGGCTAATGCCGGTACACGTAGCACAGAGCACACCAACTTAGAGAAGAAAAAAGAGGTAGTGGCAAAGCTCAATGCCCTGCTCGAGAATGCTGGCGACAACGTACAGCAGCAGGTACAGTCACTCATCGACGAGTACAAGGCGATAGGTCACGTGCCCTTCAAAGAGAAGGATGCTATCTACAAGCAGTACCACGATGTGCTGGACAAAATATACAAGAACCTGCATATCAGCAACGCCAAGCGCCACCTCGACAACTTCAAGAACAACTTGAAGAACGTGGCAGAAAAGGGATCGGATGCTCTCGACAATGAGCGCGGACGCCTCTTGCGCCGCTTCGACCAGTTGCGCTCCGAGATTACTACCTACGAGAACAACCTTGGTTTCCTCAATGCTGCCAGCAAGAAGGGAAACAGCCTCGTAGAGGAGATGAACCGAAAGGTGCAGAAGCTCAAAGACGATCTCGAACTCGTAAAACAGAAAATAAAGGCTATCGATGCCGAGAACAAATAAAAAGAACAGCCGAAGTGCAACCCAAGCACTTCGGCTTTTTTATATATGTATAAGAAAGGAAAAACACAAAACCTTTACTGAAAGTCGTACCGAATATTGATGGACAGGAAGGAAATGGCTCATCCACAAAACTCCCTAAAACAAAAAAAGCATCTTTCTAAAAGAAAGATGCTCTTGGTTGGGATACCCGGATTCGAACCAGGAATGACAGGACCAGAATCTGTAGTGTTACCATTACACCATATCCCAATGTCTTTTTGTTGTTGCAATGTCATTTCTTAATTGCGAGTGCAAAGGTAACACTTTTTTCTGAACCCACAAAATTTTTCTCAACTTTTTTATCGAAAAACGTTATTTTTTTCATTTTTACGCCTTTTTCATCCTAAAACACGTGTTTTTACGCCATACCAACCTTAAAAAAACAGAAAAGTTGGAGGAAAGTAACGCATACTCATTTTTTTGCACTATCTTTGTAGTCGAATAAACATAATAACAACTCAATGAATACAGCAAAACAATTAGTAGAGACAATTAAAGAAGGAATACAAGAGAAAAAAGGCAGCAATATCGTCATTGCCGACCTGAGCGAGATAGACGGCACCATAGCCAAGTACTTTATTATCTGCCAAGGCGGTTCACCCTCCCAGGTAGAGGCTATTGCAGAATCAGTAGGCGACTTCTGCCGTAAGAAATTGGGCGAGAAACCTGTCAACGTAGCAGGATTGGGAAACGACCAATGGGTAGCCATCGACTTTGTGGATGTACTCGTACACATCTTCCAGCCTGAGGTAAGACAGTTCTATGATCTGGAACACCTCTGGGAAGACGCCAAACTGACAACCGTGCCAGACGTGATGTAACAGTCGCACGCGTACATTATTATATATAGATACATAAGAAAGAAAGCAAGAAACAAAAGTCTTTTTTAAAACAAAAAAAAGGAAAGGAAACATTCAATATGGAACAAGGCAACAACAAGAACAATCCCGGCGGGCCCCAACCCCCCAAGATGCCTAAGTTCAACATGAACTGGCTCTATATACTTATCATCGTCGGACTGATGGTAGCCTACTTGAGCGGAGGCACAAACTCTTTAGGAGGAAGTGCCACACAAGAAGCCACCTACACACAGTTTAAGCAATACGTGGAAAAAGGTTATGTGCTGAGCGTTGTAGCCAACAAGACCGAGAACACCCTGAGATTGTATATCAACCCCAAGTACTCACGCGAGGTGTACAAAACCTCAGCCAAGAACTTAGGCACCAACCCTTATGTGGAGGTGCAGTTTGGTTCGGTAGATGAGGTGGACAGGTTTGCCAACGCCATGGTGCAAGCCAAGAAAATCAATTCGTTCAGTTATAAGAACGAGTCAACGGACGGTTTCCTCAAAATCTTGTGGAATATCTTCCCGCTGATTCTTTTCTTCGTCTTCATCTGGTGGATGTCGGGACGTATGGGCGGCATGGGCGGCTCAGGCGGAGGAATCTTCAATGTAGGCAAGAGCAAAGCACGTATGTACGAGAAAGGCAATGCCATCGGCATCACCTTCAAGGACGTGGCAGGACAGGAAGGAGCCAAACAGGAAGTACAGGAAATCGTAGACTTCCTGAAGAACCCCAACAAATATACCGACTTAGGTGGTAAGATTCCTAAGGGAGCCCTTCTCGTAGGACCTCCGGGAACTGGTAAGACGCTCCTTGCCAAAGCCGTGGCAGGCGAAGCTGGCGTACCTTTCTTCTCGATGAGTGGTTCCGACTTCGTAGAGATGTTTGTCGGCGTAGGTGCATCACGTGTGCGCGATCTCTTCCGTCAGGCTAAGGAGAAAGCACCTTCCATCATCTTCATCGACGAGATTGATGCAGTAGGACGTGCCCGCAGCAAGAACCCATCCATGGGAGGTAATGATGAACGCGAGAACACGCTCAACGCCCTGCTTACCGAGATGGACGGATTCGGAACAAACAGCGGTGTCATTATCCTGGCAGCCACTAACCGTGTGGACATGCTCGACAGCGCCTTGCTGCGTGCAGGACGATTCGACCGTGAAATACACGTCGACCTTCCTGACCTGAATGAGCGAAAAGCCATATTCCTGGTTCATCTAAAACCTGTAAAGGTAGACAAGAGTGTTGACGTAGACCTGCTGGCACGACAGACACCAGGATTCTCGGGAGCCGATATTGCAAATGTGTGCAACGAGGCTGCCCTTATAGCAGCACGCCACGACAAGAAGAGCGTAAGCAAACAAGACTTCCTCGATGCTGTAGACCGCATCGTAGGCGGACTGGAGAAAAAGACCAAGGTGATGACAGCAGAGGAGAAGCGAAGCATCGCACTCCACGAGGCTGGCCATGCCACCATTTCATGGTTCTGTCAGTATGCCAATCCACTTATCAAGGTAACTATCGTACCACGCGGACAGGCTCTCGGAGCAGCCTGGTATCTGCCCGAAGAACGACAGATCACCACCAAGGAACAGATGCTCGACGAGATGTGTTCGCTCATGGGAGGACGCGCTGCCGAGGAACTCTTTACGGGCCATATATCATCGGGAGCCATGAACGACCTGGAAAGAGCCACCAAGAGTGCCTATGGCATGATAGCCTACTTAGGTATGAGCGACAAGCTGCCTAATATATGCTATTACAACAACCAGGAGTATTCCTTCCAGCGTCCATACTCCGACACCACTGCCCGCATGATAGACGAAGAGGTGCTCAAGATGGTGAACGAACAGTATACCCGAGCCAAGAACATCCTCGTAGAGCACAAGGAAGGCCATAACGCCCTTGCCGAGCTCCTCATCCAGAAAGAGGTGATCATGGCAGAAGACGTAGAGAAGATCTTTGGCAAGCGTCCATGGCTTAGCCGTTCACAGAAAATCATGGAGGACGAGCAGCCCAAGATTGACGACAAACTGAAGGAACTGCCCGAGGTTCAGGCAGCCATCAAGGCTCACGAGCAGGCACAACAGGAAGACAACTCGTCTGAAAGCACCGAAAACAAGGATACCGACGTGCAGAACGACGAGAACTCAGAAGAAACAAACAACAAATAAAATAAGGAATCACAAATGACCGACAAACAAAAGAATCTTATCGTGAGGTCTATCACGGGCGTCTTGTTCGTGGTGTGCATGGTGTCTTGTTTCCTCAACCCAAGAGCCATGATTTTCCTCTTTACCATCATTACAGGACTCAGCATCTGGGAATACTGCGGACTGGTAAACAACGAGAAGGAAGACGTCACCGTCAACCGTCTGATCTGCACCATTGCCGGAGTATACTTTTTCCTGGCCGTGGCAGGACTGCGAATGGGCATCGTAGGCAATTTCATTGTCTTTGTTCCCTATCTGCTCACCATCGTCTACCTGTTTATCAGCGAACTGTATACCGGCAACAAAGACGCTATCAACGACTGGGCCTACACCATGCTCTCGCAGATGTACATCGCCCTGCCCTTCTCCATGATCAATATTTTGGCTTTCGAATACTCAGCTTTCGACGGCCAGATACACTACGACATGCTGTTGCCACTGAGTATTTTCATATTCCTTTGGACAAACGACACCGGAGCCTACTGCAGCGGTTCGCTCTTCGGCAAGCATAAACTCTTTCCACGTATCAGCCCCGCCAAGAGTTGGGAAGGAAGCATAGGCGGAGGCATATTCGTTCTGATTGCAGCTGCCGTGATTGGTTATTTGGCAAATGACGGCGAGGCTCACCGACTCAGCATTGCCGGATGGATGGGATTAGGCCTGGTTGTCGTGTTCTTCGGAACATGGGGCGACTTGGTAGAGAGTCTCTTCAAACGCACTTTGGGAGTAAAGGACAGCGGCACACTGCTACCTGGGCATGGCGGTATGCTCGACCGTTTCGACTCTTCGCTCATGGCCATTCCCGCAGCTGTCATCTATCTCTATACACTGCAGCTTTTCGTATAAAAAAAGAGGCTCATGAGTTTTCCCTTTAACTCATGAGCCTTTTTAAGGAACTTTTTTGTCTTAGTAACTTATTGAAGTTTCGCATGTGGTTCAAGTACGGGCTGAAG
>UMBY01015183.1_pt1 | contig 17169 bp, 20 predicted proteins | sample 1964101 | NCBI WGS metagenome assembly UMBY01 (sample SAMEA4835955, study PRJEB28245) | human gut metagenome | biome: gut microbiome; material: fecal sample | place: Denmark | collected 2008 | reverse complement strand
AAGAGCTGAAGGAAGAGCTGAGGGAAGAGCTGAAGAGAAAAAAGCAATAGCCCGCAACCTGCTTTCACAGAACATTCCTTTGGAAATTATTTCCCAAGCCACAGGACTGAGCATAGAAGACATTCGGTTATGTCACCCTCACTCTTGAAGAGGAAATATTCAACTGTTGTTGGTGCGCTCTATTCTGAGCACCTGGTCGCAATAGTCGACCACAGCAGGACGATGGGTAATGAAGATAATGGTCTTGTCGTGAGAAGACAGGATGTTCTGCAATAGCTGGCGCTCGGTTTCTGGGTCAAGGGCACTCGTAGCCTCATCGAAGAGCATGATGCTGCGATTGCGCAACAGACTGCGGGCTATGGCAATACGCTGTGCCTGTCCTTCACTCAGTCCTCCTCCCTGTTCGCTGCAAAGAGTATCCAAGCCTGCAGGCAACTCCATCACAAAGTCGGCGCAACTCTTATGCAGAGCCTCCACCATCTCCTCATCAGTAGCATCGAGCTTACCCAACCGCAGATTGTCGCGGATAGTTCCGCTCATCAGCGTGTTGCCCTGAGGCACATAAACAAAGTTGCATCGATGAAGCGGAGTGAGCGTCTGACTCTTCACCTTATTATATATAGAGAGCTGACCTTGCTGCGGACGAAGCAGAGCCAGGATAAGGCGAACAAGAGTTGTCTTGCCGGCACCTGTCTCACCCAAGATAGCAGTACAGCTGCCTGGTGTGAAATCGAAATCGAGCTGATGAATGACATTGCGGGCATCGGAAGCTGAATCGTCCTTAGACTGCTCTGCCTTGTAGGCATAACTCACTCCCTCAAGGCGAATGCCGCAAGGCGAGTCTATCTCTATTGGCTCACCCTGTTCCTCCAATGGATTTTCCTCCAACTCCATGAGTCGTTCGGCAGCAGTAAACACCCCCACAAAGGCAGGAACCAGCTTGGCAAGGTTGCGTGCCGGACCCTGTATCTTGTTGACAAGCTGCAGAAAGGCTGTCATGCCGCCAAAGGTAAGCGAGCCTGCACTCATGCGCACGGCAGCCCAAAGGAATGCCACCAGATAGCCCAAGGCAAAGCCAAAGTTAAGAACCAAGTTGCTGAACACGCTGAATATGGTCTTACGCACCACTTTGGAGCGAAGCTCGCACTGGGTGTTCTCCAACCGTTCCACCATGACGCTGTTACTCTCCAAGGTCTTGATAAGCATGCGGTGCTGGATGGTTTCCTGCAGCACACTCTGAACCTTACTGTCGGTATCGCGCACCTGACGGGTCAGGAATCGCATCTTGCCCATATACACCTTGCTGAAAACCAGGAAGATGGGAATCATAACGACGATGACTACCGACAAGAGCTTATCCATGGAGAAGAGATAGAAGAAGGCGCTGAGGAAAAGCGCCAGGACGCTCAAGGTACTTGGAATAGTCTCGGTAAGGAAGCCTACCACTTGCGACACATCCCCCTCAAGCCTGTTGAGCACATCACCCGAATGAAGGCGCTCCCTGCCCTGCCACTCCGAGCGAAGGATGCGGTCGAGCATACGTTGCTGCATACGGTTCTGCGCCTTGATGCCCAGGAGGTTTCTTATCCAGATGCCAGAGATGTTGAGTGCGAAATCGCATAATATCAGTCCACCCATCAATGCCACAGCCCAATAGATATTGCCCTGCACGGCATGCGAAGCCACATCGATGGCATGCTTCACCGCCCACACCTGTCCTAAACTGACAGCAACAGACAGCAAGCCGACAACAGCATTGAGCGTAGCCTGCAGACGGTTGCCACGCCAGGAACGCCAAAGCCACTTGAGCAGGGTCTTGGCATCATACTTGAACTTGGGAACCTTGATTATCTTCATCCATCTCTTCATTTGAATTCTTCACTCTTCGTTCTTCACTCTTCACTTAAATTCATCTTCCTCTCTGATCGGCACCCCACATCAACTTCTCTCTCAGAGTGGAGAAGTATCGCTGGTTGCGCTGTTTTACTATTTTAATGGTATGGGCAGCCTTGCGGATAACGAGACGTGTGCCTTCAGTCATTCGCTCACTGCGTCCGTCGATGGCAACAAGGTAGTTGTGGCTACGGCTCTCCACATCGAGTGTTATCTCTGCAGTGTCATTAATGACGACGGGACGAATATTTAAACTATGAGGAGCCACGGGCGTGAGACACAGGCTGCTGCTCTGGGGAATGATGATAGGTCCGCCATTCGACAGGTTGTAGGCAGTAGAGCCCGTAGAAGTGGTCACGATCAGTCCGTCAGCCTGGTAGTTAACCAGAAACTCTCCATCCACCTGCGTGCGAATAGAAATCATGGACGCATCGTCACGCTTCAGCACGGCAATATCGTTAAGGGCAAAAGGATTGCCTGCCAAGACACCTCCCTCTGCCTCTACCTGAATGACGACATGTTCCTCTATCTGGCACTCACCGGCATACAAGCTGTCCAAGGCTGCCTCCACCTCGCCAGGCAACACATCAGCCAGGAAACCCAGTCGCCCCATATTGACACCGATGATGGGTGTTCCCTTGGCTCCCACTCTGCTGGCAGCCTTGAGGAAGGTGCCGTCGCCTCCCATGGAGATGACATAATCCACATCGAAGTTGTAATCCTCGAACACTCCTGCCGCCTTCACATCGATGTGCTGACTGCGGGTGAGAAACTCGTAATAGGCATTCTCCACATAGATTTCGGCGTCTTTCTGCGCTAAATAGTCCAGGATCTTCTCTATCGAAGTAGACTTCTTGGCCTGGTACTCATTGCCAAATATCGCAAATTTCAATGGTTGTCGTGTCATTTATTTTGCTGTTTCAATTATTATTCTTACTTTTGCAAAGGTAATAATATAAATCGAATAATCAGACAAAAAGAACATAAAATTATGGCAAAGGTATACGAATTTCTTGCCAATGGCTTCGAGGAAATCGAAGGTTTGGCTCCGGTAGACATACTTCGCAGAGGTGGTGTAGACATCAAGACCGTAAGCATTACGGGCAGCGAATGGGTAGAAACTTCTCATGGCGTAACACTGAAAGCCGACCTGCGCTTTGAGGACGTGAAGGACTTCGGCGATGCCGACATGCTCTTGCTGCCAGGAGGAATGCCAGGCAGCACTCATCTCAACGAACACAAGGGCGTGCGACAGGCGCTCATCGCTCATCACAAGGCCGGCAAGCGCATAGGTGCTATCTGTGCTGCCCCTATGGTATTGGCAAGCACGGGCATCCTCAACGGCAAGAAGGCTACCTGCTATCCTGGTTTTGAACAATACTTTGCTTCCGACACCGAGTATACTGGCCATCTGTATGAGGAGGACGGCAACGTGATAACAGGTGAAGGTCCGGCTGCTACCCTGCCCTATGCCTACAAGATATTGAGCTACTTCGTAGGCGACGAGGCTGTGGCAGAACTGCAGAAAGGCATGATGTACACACACCTGATGAGCAACAAATAATTCTTAACTCTTCACTTAAATTATGGATTACGTAATCATTGTTGCCGGAGGCAAAGGACTGCGCATGGGAACAGAGACGCCCAAGCAGTTTCTGCCTGTAGCCGGCAAGCCCATACTGATGCGCACTATAGAGCGCTTCTACGAATACAACCCCGACATCAACATCATCCTTGTGTTGCCCGAGAGCCAGCAGGAATACTGGCACCAGCTTTGCGAGGAGCATCATTTCGACATCAAGCACCAGATAGCCAATGGTGGCGACACCCGCTTCCAGTCATCAAAGAACGGACTGGCGCTTATTCCCGATGACGCCGACGGAGTGGTGGGAATACACGACGGTGTGCGCCCATTCGTATCAACCTCAGTCATAGACGAATGCTACGAGACCGCCCGCGAGGAATATGCCGCCATACCCGTATATGCTGTGACCGACACACTGCGCTATATAGACCAGCGTGGAGGAGGCAAAAACGTGATGCGCGACGACTATCGTGTGGTACAGACTCCTCAGACTTTCGACATTGCTCTTGCCAAGCAAGCCTTCAATCAGGGTTACAAGGCTCAGTTTACCGACGACGCATCAGTGGTGGAAAGCTTAGGATGCCAGGTGGCTATGGTGGAAGGCAACCGCGAAAATATCAAGATTACAACCCCCTTCGACATCAAGGTGGCAGAAGCCCTATTAGCAGAATAAGAACAAGGGAATTCCTCACTCTTCATTCTTCACTCTTCACTTTAAAAAATGAGTAGTATTTTAGACCAAGACATCATGTACCTGCCTGGCGTAGGTCCTAAGAAGAAAGAGATTCTGAGCAAGGAGCTCGGCATCTGCTCGTATGGTGACTTGCTGGAATACTATCCTTATAAATATGTAGACCGCACCAAGGTGTTCCACATCAGCGAGCTGACACCGGAAATGCCCTTTGTACAGATAAAGGGAAGGATCCTCAGTTTCGAGGAATTCGACATGGGGAAACGCAACAAACGGGTAGTAGCCCACTTCTCCGACGGATTCGGAGTGGCTGACTTAGTTTGGTTTCGCGGTGCACAATACATCTACAAGACTTACAAGACCGATACCGAATACATTGTTTTCGGCAAGCCAACGCTTTATGGCGGACGTTTCCAGTTTGCTCACCCCGATATCGACGACGCACAGTCGCTGCAACTCTCCGACATGGGCATGCAGCCCTACTATGGCACCACCGAGAAGATGAAAAAGATGGGGCTTACATCGCGCGCCATAGAGAAGATAGCCAAGGCGCTGATAGAGAAGCTTCCTGCCCTGCCAGAAACCCTGCCCGACTTTATCACCCATCGTCTGCACCTTGTCTCACGCGACGAGGCCTTCCGCAACATACATTATCCACACTCTCATCAGGAACTGCAGAAGGCACAGGTGCGGCTGAAGTTTGAGGAGCTGTTCTACGTGCAACTCAATATATTAAGGTACGCGAGCGACCAGCGACGCAAATACCGGGGATACGTGTTCAACCGTGTGGGAGAGATATTCAACAGTTTCTATGCGAACAACCTGCCTTTCAGTCTTACCGGAGCACAAAAGCGGGTGATGCATGAGATACGCGCCGACATGTGCAGCGGCAAACAGATGAACAGACTTCTGCAGGGAGATGTAGGATCGGGCAAGACACTCGTGGCGCTGATGACCATGCTCATTGCACTCGACAATGGATTCCAGGCCTGCATGATGGCTCCTACCGAAATCTTGGCAGAACAGCATCTGCAAACCATCAGGGAGTTTCTGAAGGGAATGGACATCAGGGTGGAACTGCTGACGGGCATCGTAAAAGGCAAAAAGCGACAGGCCATACTCGACGCATTGGCTTGCGGAGAGGTGCAGATATTGGTGGGAACTCATGCCATCATAGAAGAAACCGTGCAGTTTGCACACTTAGGACTGGCTGTCATCGACGAACAGCATCGCTTCGGTGTGGCACAAAGAGCCAAGCTATGGAGCAAGAGCCTGAATCCGCCGCATGTATTGGTCATGACGGCAACCCCTATACCACGCACCCTTGCCATGACTATATACGGCGACCTGGATGTAAGTGTCATCGACGAACTGCCTCCAGGCAGAAAGCCCATACAGACGCTGCATAAGTTCGACACCCAACTGACCTCACTCTATCAGAGCATCAGACGACAGATCAACATGGGGCGACAGGTCTACATCGTATTTCCACTCATCAAAGAGAGCGAGAAGAGCGATCTGAAAAACCTGGAAGAAGGCTTCGAGACTCTCAAGGAAGCCTTCCCCGACTACAACCTCAGCAAAGTGCACGGCAAGATGAAACCTGCAGAGAAGGAAACTGAGATGGAGAAGTTTGTGAAGGGCGAAACCCAGATACTCGTTGCCACAACCGTCATCGAGGTAGGCGTCAATGTGCCCAACGCCTCGGTCATGGTGATTCTGGATGCGCAGCGATTCGGACTCTCTCAGCTACACCAGCTCAGAGGACGAGTAGGACGAGGAAGCGACCAAAGCTACTGCATCCTGGTAACCAACTACAAGTTGAGCGAGGATACAAGAAAGCGAATCGACATCATGTGCGACACCAATGATGGATTCCGAATAGCTGAAGCCGACCTGAAGCTTCGAGGCCCTGGCGACCTGGAGGGAACGCAGCAAAGCGGAATAGCCTTCGACCTGAAGATAGCCAACATAGCACGCGATGGTCAACTTGTGCAACTGGCAAGACAGGAGGCGCAAGCTGTTATCGAGGCCGATCCGCAATGCAGTCTTCCCCAGTACGCACCACTATGGTCGAGGCTCAGAGAGCTGAAGAAAACCAACATCAACTGGGCTGCCATCAGTTAGCGTCAGTCCCCTCAACCAGACAACACAGGCTATCAACATCAAGTAAAACAGAAGCAAAAATGGCAATAAAAGAACAAACATCTGAAGGAAACCTCTTCCCCGACATGCCCACCACGCCAGCCACTGTGCCTGCCTCCACACCCAAGAAGCGAGGTCGCAAACCACTGGTTCGCGAGCCAGAGCCACGGCCCGACCTGACCAAGGAGGAAATGAGAGAAAAGCTCATAGGCATCAAAGAGATAGAAAGCGTAACAGGCATCAGATACATCCGACTGCACGTCACCGCCAAGATGATCATCGGTATAAGAGAAAGCTCGGGCAAGGAATTTACCATCAATCTCGATGAACTCTATAAAGCCTATACACAGTGCAACCACTTCACAAGTCCGGAGGTAAAGAAGTACATCTTCATGGGACATTCACCTGCCGTAGCTCTGCTCAGATATCTGAAAAATGGATAAATTACAAAAGAACAGAGATATCCAACAAGAGTAAAAAAAAGGAAAAACGAGAAACAGAAAAAATGTTAAAAACCGCTTTCGACTTTTCATGCAATAATTATGCCAATTCGCCTATATATAAACTGCATTCGAAAGCTATCCGAGTGAAAACGAGCATGTTAAAGACCGAATAATTTATGTTAATCCATTAGGTTATTTGAATTATTTTTGGTATATTTGCAACGTCTATATAACAAAATCGCATCTTAGAGCACTTTGCATTGCGATTTTCCGTACAGAATTCTTATTGTTCTGTATGCTAAACGACCAACCTAAAAGAGTATTAATTTAGAATTATGAGTTTAAAAAGCAAGATAAGTAAAATCTTTGTAGGAGTATTATTGTCCCTCGCTGCCGTGCCCACTCAGGCTCAAGACCTTCTAGCACGTCAGGCACCGGTAGATCATCGAATGAAGTCGCTCGACACTTTAGCCATCTCTCATTATCGCCAGATGGAAGAGCGCGAGAACCCAGCCAGCGAGCTCTATGAAGATTTCTCCAATAAATACGCTCACAAAGCCACATCGCTGCCTGAGCATTTCCGTATAGACCTTCGTCATTTCTGTATGCCTACCCAGAGCCGCGTGGTAACCAGCAACTTCGGTTATCGTGCGCAATTTGGCCGTAGCCACAAGGGTATGGACATCAAAGTATATATCGGCGACACCATACGTGCTGCCTTCTCAGGAAAAGTACGTATCGTAAGATATGAGAGAGGCGGATATGGCAAATACATCGTCATTCGTCACAACAACGGACTGGAGACTATCTACGGTCACCTTTCTGCACAGCTCGTAGAAGAGAATCAGGACGTAAGAGCCGGCGAAGTGATAGGACTCGGTGGAAATACCGGTCGAAGCACAGGTTCGCACCTCCACTTTGAGACTCGTCTCTGTGGCGTAGCCCTGAACCCTGCCTTGATGTTCGACTTCCGTAACCAGGACGTAGTGGGCGACTACTATGACTTCAACCGCAACACATACGAGAACGAGGGCATTGCAGCCAACTCGGTTCGTGGAAAAGTGGGCAACGGAGGCTACACACGCGAGGAAGTCAACGGAGGCTCTGTGGGCAGATACGAAGCCAGCGCAAGTGGCGAGAAGCTTTACCACAAGGTTAAGTACGGCGAGACTCTCAGCTCTATTGCCGAGAAGCGTGGCGTAAGCGTAGAGAAGATCTGCCACCTCAATGGTTACAAGAAGGACAAGAAGCTTACTCCAGGACAGATTATCAGATACTCATAATTCTGTCATCATCCGATTGACAGCCTCAGCATAACATAGCAGAATAAACTTTTCATACAATAATTTCAAAAGCAGGAACTCCTCGATAGAAGTTCCTGCTTTTTCGTACACTAAACATTCCCTACAAGGCTATTGGCTATAACTTCTAAAGCGGCTTCGATAGTCAATGAAGCCTACTTCGCAGAGCAATAAAAGCGGCTTCGTAAGCAGTTGAAGCCTATTGTCAAATCCATATTGTCAAAAAGACAATTCCTTCTACAGATATATAAATATGCTTATTGAATTCCATATTTGTAAAAATGATAATAGATTTAACATAAAAATAACAATTGACTAACATTCAGTATGATTCTAAAATACTACTTTTGCAGCAGAATTTATCGAGTCTAAGACCATAGATCTTGTAAATGGTAATTGGTATATATATTTGTTACTTGCAATATCAAGTTTGGGAATAGGATATTTTGTCGTTAAAACGATGAATTTTAAATTAAGTTCAATTAAAAAGTAGTAAAATGAAAACAACTAATGGTATGTTAGCAGATCTTACACAACGTGAGATGCTGGAGGTCAATGGAGGAGGTAAAATATGTCCACAATAGTGAAAGATAACAACAAAAATTATTTGGCCATTGCTTTCAAACACCTTTTGACAGCATTGCTGATTGCAATGATTGGCTCTTGGTGTTTTCAATTACTTTACCCTGCAATTGCTGGTATATTTACAAATACAGCTAAAAATGAAATAAATATAATATACTCTCATCTTGTATTTGTAGTATCAATCATTTTATGGTGTTGTTATAAGTTCCCTATTGTCAGACAATTCAAAAAACAACCATTGTCTACACTAACATACTATCCGATTATTGCTGTATTGGCTTTGATTTGCTTTATAATATTAGGCTCTGTCATAGATATACCTAATTACTATCAGCATGAACTGGAGAGTGTAATGCAAGAAAATTTCCTCAGCATATTGACAATGGGAGTTATCCAACCAATCGCAGAAGAATTTCTCTTCAGAGGAGTGTTTCTGAAAGAATTACTCAAATGGAAAAGTAATCCATGGTGGGCTATAGGTGTATCCGCTATTACTTTTAGCATCATACATTTGAATTTTACCCAGATGATAAGTGCATTGACATTGGGCATAATTATGGGATGGCTATACTTTAAAACCCAAAGCCTGTGGCCTTCGATTATAATACATATTACGAACAACTCTATATGCTGCATACCGAGCAGCATTGGTTGTCTCTCGTTTTTGGATATAATCTGCAACCATCCATTAATAGGCATACTTATCGTTGTGCCTTTGAATAGCATACTGATATTTCTCATCATAAGAAAAATAAATTATAAAACAGAAAGATTATGAACAAACTTACAGATTTGACAGCTTCCGAAATGCAAGAATTTGCAGGAGGATTTGGAGTAGTAAAATTATTTAAAGATGCAGTCTTAGGATTACTCCTTGATACTATCTTAGGAGATTGGGATGATCTTAAGCAAGGTTATAATGATGGTTTAAAAAGAAAGTAACTATGAAATGTGACAATTATTTGAAAGAATTAGATAAGCAAGAGCTCAAGTCTATCAACGCTGGTGAAAAAGGCTCATTGCTTTATTGGTTAGGAAGAATTGCTGGTGAATTAGTGTATACACATCAGCACAATCCCGGTTTCGGTGATGCCTTAGTTATGTCTTTGCATTAATATATCGCAAGGTCAAGATTATCAACTAATCTTGATCTTGTAAAAAAACAAGTCATCTTCAACGATTTTACCTCCTGCTTGGATAGAGAATTGTATTGAGAACTACATCTATCAACACACAACAAAGTCTCAAGTCATTTATTGGGTGGTCTTAGCAACCAGAGTTCTGACATTCGTACTGTTGCCATTCGTCTATGTTGATATTTCCATCCAAAATAATGGTGTGGTAAGACCAGCCATTGAAAAAATTAACATCAAAGCAACGATCTCTTGAATAATAAATGATGTATATGTTTATGAAGGGCAGAAAGTGAAGAAAGGAGATATTCTTCTTCGCTTTCGGGCCTCTTCTTCTCATGAAAATTGCATGAGTTGTTGCTGCATAGTAACACAGGAACACCAGAAGAGTTATCACAAAAACTACATGTATCAAAGCGACAACTCTACAACCTTGTAGATGAATTCAGAGCAATGGGTGCATCCATAAAATATAGTAGAGAAAGTAAAACATATTATTATACAAATGACTTTGATTTAAAAAGTTAAATCTTTAAATTATGAAGTATTTAAATTTAGATATCAATCATTATCTTTCTGATAAGGATAAAGGAGAGAAATCAATGATGATACTTATAGGGGGATTTTTTTTATTAATCGTCTCTATTCTTGTTATAAGCTATGCACATCATATAGGATGACCTAAAGAACTTAAGCCAAAAGAAATAAAGAAACTACAGTTTTATGACCCAGCCAAATTGTAAGAAATAGAAACTATCAACGATTAGACAATAGTTCGTAAACAGAGCCTACTTCAAAGTAAGGTCTGTTTTAAATGCTTATATTTCACGAAAATAATCTCTGATTGATGCCGCTATCAGGATTTATTTTCGTATCTTTGGCACCGTCAATCAAATAGAAAGACTAACAAACAACTATGGCAGACATAAAATTACTTCTGGTGGAAGATGACGCGAATCTCGCATTTGTCGAGAAAAATACGTTGGAAGATGTCATTGGTGGTTACGAGATTATAACCGCCTGCAACGGTAAAGATGGTATCAAGGCTTGGGAAACATTCAAGCCTGATGTTATCATCTCAGATATTGACATGCCTGTAATGAACGGCATTGACATGGTAAAGCATATCCGTGAATTAGATGGCGAGACCATCATCATGTTTACCACCAACCTCACTTCACCGTCCAAACTGAAAGAAGGGTACGATGCAGGTGTTGATGAATATATCAAGAAACCTTTTGTACCAGAGGAACTTGATTGTCATGTCAAGGCATTGCTAAAACTCAAAGGAGGAATAGAGAGACGTAACGTCTCGAATTGTGTCAAGATTGGCAAACACATATTGGATCCAGAACACACATGTTTAAAAGATGAAGATGGAAAAATCTGCTTGAAATTGGGACGACAAGAATCAAAGACATTAGAAATTCTTGCCAAGAACAAAAATGCAATCATCAAGCGGGAGACCATACAGAATATCCTTTGGGGAAGTGACGAGAAAGATTTCTATCTTGCCCGACGACTTGATGTTGTCATGACAAACCTTCGTAAATATCTTCAAATAGACCCGTTTGTGCAAATAGAGACCACACGTGGGGTAGGCTTTTCATTGATAGAGTCCATCTAATCCTTCTTCACCCCCCCCATTGCTTGAATCTTGATCTGGCAAGAATATGGTGAACTCGGTATATTTTCCGAGTTCACTATCTACAGTTACCATACCATGATGTGCCTCTAATACATGAAGAACATAGTTTAGGCCTAACCCAAATCCTGAAGCACCACCTTTAGTAAATGTGCGTTTAGAAGCGGAAGCTCGTTCAAATTTATCAAAGATAATTTGTTGGTCTTCTCTGGATATGCCCATGCCATTATCCTTCACCCGGATATTTACACCATTTTCTACTCTATAAGAAGTAATTTCTATATAAACTGTGCTTTTAGAATATTTTATAGAGTTGTCTATTAGGTTATAAAAGACTTCATTTAAATATTCTTCGTCTGCAAACACCAGTGATTCATTTATAATATTTTTGAATGTAATATTTTTCTGTGAGTTTACTTCAAAATTACCTTCTATATTATTTAATAGTTGTTCTAAGTTTATAATGGTCTTATTTAATATAAGTTTTCCTGATTCAGACTTAGAAATAGTAAGGATCCTATTTATTAATTGATACAAATGTTTATTCTCATTTCTTATAACTGTTAGATATTTTGTTCTCAACTTTTTATTTTCTCCAACAGAAGGAACAGTAAGAGTATTAATCCCCATACTAATAGTTGACAATGGAGTTTTCATATCATGTATCATAGCATAACTAAAATCCTTTTGTATTCTTGCATTTTTTTGTTGGGTTCGAATAATTGCAACTTGCTTTATAATACATGTAAATGCTAAAATGCAGAGAATGAAGCTTATAAAAATTAGAAGTCCAAGTTCATGAAAGTATAAGGAAATAGGATTTGCAAATTCTATTTGAATGCCTTGTGAACCATCTATCCTTGTCGGGATAATTTCTGATTTTATAGCCCCAATCTTAGTTGTATAAAAGCTATTATTTTTATATACTATTGACTTTTTCTTATTAGTTACTTTATATAGTATATAAGTATTAGGCATGTTAGTTTGCTTGATATTTCGACTGAGTATCTTTGTTAATTGATGAAAATTGACATCTTTATGGCACAAGTTGAATATGCCATTATTGATGTATTCATAATTATCGTATTTCGGATTCGGGTTATTAGAACCTTGTATTTGAGCATCTGGTGGGATATTTGCAAATCTGCCGTCTAACTCCTTAAAGAGACATTGAATAAAAAAAGCGTTTACATCCGCTGTCAACTTATTTACAGCCACACTGAAAGAATTATACAACCATATCGTTTGCAATAAAAACACAGCAAATATAGTGGCAATAGTAATATTTTTATAGCCGTCAACTTTCATTTTTTGCAAAAATACAAATAAAATCTAACATAAACCTAAGAAACATCTAACATTTAATATTTTTAAAACTTTATACATTTGCAATCGAAAATAACAAACAACAAAAATAATGAGAACAGAAATAAGAAATTTGACCATAGAAGAGTGTTTATCTTCACTTGGTGGTGCTGGTGGTGAGAGAAAAGTATACTATAAGTTAATAAATGGAAAACTTTATCCATTTTATTACCATGATTAAATGTATACTATTAATGTAATAATTCAATTAAAAACTTAAAATTATGAAGAAGTTGGAAGAAATGGGACTTATCCCTTTAAACAAGAAAGAGTGTGTTGAAAACGATGGTGGCAATGACAAGCCTGTCTTCAAAGGTATTAAACCTGATGCATTGCAAAATTCATCTTTTAGAATGGGAACAAATATTAGCGGCATACATTAAAATAAAGAAATTCTGAAAAAAGACTTCTTTTTATGTGGTTTAATCTACCACTTATGGAGATTCTAAATACAAAATATAATATTTAATCATGGCATCTTTTTGGGCACCTTTGAAATCAACAACTCCAAAATGGTGGTTAATTACAGCATTGCTTATCATCGATACTATTGTATCATTATTCGCCTTGCAGTTTTTAACCTCTGCAATTAGTTTCATAGCAATGATTCTAATAGGAGGTTTAATTTGTTTTTTCTTATATTGCTTATATTTTAAATTATTTGAAAAATGAAAAAGTTTAGAAAAATATTTTGTCGTTAAAACGATGAATCTTAAATTAAGTTCAATTAAAAAGTAGTAAAAATGAAAAAAATGACAATTCTTTAAAATGTATGTCTTTAGAAAATATGCAAAGTAATCAAGGAATTATGTAATAAAGAATATCTAATGAACAAGGAATATAAAGAAAAAATCCTAAAGACTGGGTTGGAAGGCTTTTTAATAGGTGTTGCTATAGGTGTAGCAGCTGGAATATTCTATTTTTTCACTCACTAATTGGCTATACAATTCCTTCTTAGGAATAGAATATTTTGTCGTTCTAACGATGAATTCTATTCGCCTTGAATACGATAGCGTATGATGATATAAAGCTATATGCGTATCCCTTCGAACCAATCTCTTCTTCCTCGTCAATGCTACTAAATACTTTTCCAATAAAGTAAAGGTCGGAGTTTTAGACATTAGCCGAGTTGTCGGTAGACGAAATGACAACTACGGAAGGAGGGGTGTTGAAGCAGGATTAATTTTACTGCTTTTGATAGCAGGTACACAAAAGGCTTTCTAAGTTAAGTACTTAAGGGATGCAACGGTATAATAATATCGGTACATCCCTGTGGATATAACAGCAACATGAGAGAAATACTCGCTTTTTGGAAGGAGCTTGCAAATCGAAAAAATCCTCCGAATGGAGTGAGTTTCTCAGATTTTATTTGTACTTTTGCTAAGTCTTTCAGAGTTTCATTTATTATTAAATGCAACACTAAGATAAGTGAAATTTCTGACATGGCAAAGTCTTGAGTAACACGTGACGGCTATTGTATAACTCAACAAACATTTCATTATGACTGCAATGATTAAAACTCTTACACCAGAGGAAAAACTGAATGTGAATGGTGGATGGTGGCAAGTTGTTGGCGTAACCATTCTCTTAGATGCTCTTCTTTCAGAACTCAATGTTTATGTAACTTATTAATTGGCAGTTCTCACGTACTGCCCTTTCGCATTTCGCTCTTTCAGCGCAAAGGAAAGTTTCTATTAATATAATCAATAAGACACCTATGTTACATATAGTAAACAAAATCAAAGAAAAGCCAAGAATCTTATTTATATGTGTTGGTCTTGTACTGCTTTTACTTTGTATATTCTTGAACTTTATATATAGACCATATGCTTATTCCAGACATTTAAGTGATTTTCATATTTCAGATAGCTACACCAGTTTTTTAGGAGTCCCTATGGGAGTGTGTTACATACAGGGATGTCTTCGTGCTCATAAGCAACAATCCATTGTTGGAAGTATATTAGAATCCATGTTAATTCTTATAGGCTTTGAATTCGTCGATGCGTTTTTCACTAAAAATATCGACTGGATAGATATTTCTGCTGCGTGCTTAGGTGGATTTTTCACGTATATCATTTATTACTATTTTAAAAAAACATTGTCCGATTAAGTGAGATAAGTATCAACTCAGCACTCCTATGGAGATGCTGAGTAGGTACTTCTATATGGATGCTGAGTAGTTACGTTTTTAGTTAATTTGAAAAAACGATCAGGACTTGAAACACGCTCTCATTTTTATACTATAAAAGAATATATGTAACTCCATTCAGTAATATGTGTGCGAATATACTTGCGTAAATTCCCAAGTTCAACCTGAAATAAGTAAACAATATTCCAGCACTAAATTGTGGCAAACAAGCAATGATGAGATAGGGTAAGTAATACATTTCTACATTGTAATTATTTATATGCATTAGGGAAAACCATAAGATAGAAAACCAGATGAATGATCTATATAGATATTTATTACTTTTGATACTATCATACCTTGCTTGCGGTATCTTGTAAAAAAGATATCCCATCACAAATGCAATTGCTAACTTTGTAAGAATTCTAATATATTTGTCGTCTATGTGATATAATTCTCCTAAAATGAAAAAAGAGATACAAGTTACACTGATAATGATTTCTGTCTTGTGGAATGACAACCATAGTCTGTGTATTGTTTCTTCTATGATCGGCCCAATTACTATTAACATTAGTATTGTGTCTTTTGTTATATTTTCTTTTGGCTTAAGTTCTTTAGGCCATCCTATATGATGTGCATAGCTGATAACAAGAATAGAGACTATTAATAAAATAAGATAAATAACAGCCCCCTTTATAAGTATCGCTATCGGTTTCTCTCCTTTATCCTTATCAGAAAGATAATGATTAATATCTAAATTTAAATACTTCATAATTTTAAGATTTTACTTTTTAAATCAAAGTCATTTGTATAATAATATGTTTTACTTTCTCTACTATATTTTATGGATGCACCCAATAAATGACTTGAGACTTAGTCGTGTGCTGATAGATGTAGGTCTCAATACTATTCTCTATACAAGCAGGAGGTAAAATCATAAGCGTGGATTTGAATTCTTTTTCTTTTTTATAAAGTTGTATTGTCGTAAAAATTTGCGGCAAAGGTACATCTTCTTTTGTTTATTATATGTTAAGTAATTGTTAGGTCTATGTTAGAAAATGCATCAGTCTGCAAATTATTTGAAACCTCAACAATGTCAGCCTCTATCATTCCAAATTCTTGCTTCTGGTATTTTTTATTTGCCCTTCATGCATATTATTGCTTTTAACATCATTTTACCTCAGTTCAGGACAAGGTTGATTCTGAAAGCGCAAAGCGATAAGACACCTGTTATCAACCTGTTAGTTTTCAAATAGAATTACGCGAAAACCCTTCACCCTTCATCTATCCCTTGGAATCCCCTGTGTTTATCGGGATTTCAGAGGGTGATGGGTACAAATTCACCCTTCGCCCTCTGCCCCCCTGTGTTTATCGGCATTTCGCGCAAATAGATGAAGGGTGAAGGGTTTTTGCGTAATCCATTTTAAGAATACTAATTCCAGCTATTTCATGTGTGAATACTGATTCTTGCAAGATGCCTACTTATAGCACAAAAGTGCCCTGCAAGGTAGGGTGTTCAAAATCTATCAATTTTTCGACACGTTTTTTTGCACCGAAATACAAGTTAATTCGCACGAAATCAACGTGTTAAGAATTCAAAAATGTGACTTTTTTTAGTTCTGCGCAATATTCGTGTCGATAATTATTGAAATATCAGTTAGTTAAACCGATTATTCGACTAAAAAACGTGCCAAATTTTAAACGGATTTTGAACACCCTACCTGCAAGGGCCACATTTGTGCCATTTAATGAGCAGTAAGTTTCTCTAGCAAGACCACATCGTTGGTGTTGATGAGCTGTGGAATATAATTGTTCTTGTTCATCTAAAATTTTTCATTCCTATTCAAATTCTTATACACCCTAAAACTACGGTTAAGTTTTTCGCAACCGAACAACGACATCGGATTGTATCCCCACTTAGAAAAATTACATTACAGGAAATAAAAATTTAAATTGGTTCATTTACACTCCAAGATAAGTTTAAAACGTAGGAATTCATCTAGAAGAATTTCTCAAAATGCCAATATCTTTAGTTTAAAACTCGAATTGTCATTTATAACTAACTTAGAGATTCAATACGAACGCTTTATATCTAGCAATAGCTATAGAACAATGGTTTAGGGGTGCAACAAGATAATCACCATGCATTAAATATGCATCACCAGGACAAACATCTATGCAAAAGTTACAATAGTCGTATTTACCACATTCTTTCAAATCGGTAGTGTAAACTGAACTGTGTCACGGCTCTGATT
>UMBY01007838.1_pt1 | contig 17492 bp, 9 predicted proteins | sample 1964101 | NCBI WGS metagenome assembly UMBY01 (sample SAMEA4835955, study PRJEB28245) | human gut metagenome | biome: gut microbiome; material: fecal sample | place: Denmark | collected 2008 | reverse complement strand
CGTGTGCTTGATGTAAATGGCGACCCTATCATTGGTGCATCAGTAATGGAAGAAGGTACAAAGAATGGAACTGTTACTGATGTAGACGGATATTTCAATCTTAATAGCAGCAAGGAGAATCCAACTCTTGATATTTCGTATATAGGATTCACGTCGCAACAGATTAAGGTACGTAGCGGTGCTACGAACAAAATAACAATGAAGGAAAACGCACAGAACCTCGAAGAACTCGTGGTTGTGGGTTACGGTACAATGAAGAAGGAAAACCTTACAGGTTCGGTTTCTTCTGTATCGAGCAAGGAGTTGGCAGCACGTCCTATAACATCGGTTAAGGCTGGTATACAGGGACTTGTACCTGGTTTGCAGGTAACCAACAGTCAGGGTAGACCAGGTGAGGACAATGCCTCAATGACCGTGCGTGGCGTAGGAACCCTCAACAATTCTTCACCATATATTCTTATTGACGGTATTGAGAGTGGAACCATGAACAATATCGACCCTAATGATATCGAGTCGATTTCAGTATTGAAAGATGCCGCTTCGGCAGCCATTTATGGTTCTAAGGCAGCCAACGGTGTAATTCTTATCACAACTAAGCGTGGTAAGTCGGGCAAACCAACAATCAGCTATAACGGTACATTTGGCTGGCAAGTAGCAACCGGACATGTAGAGCGTATGCATTCTGCTGATGCTGCCGATTATCTCAATAAGGCTTTGCAGGCAAGCGACAAGCCAATAAGATTTACACCAGAGGATATACAGAAGTTCCGTGACGGAAGCGATCCTTACGGACATCCAGATACCGACTGGCAGGACCTTGCCTATCAGGGCAATGGCTTTATGCATCAGCATAGCGCAAGCGTGAATGGCGGCAACGACAACGCAAGCTATATGGTGTCGGCTGGCTATCTAAACCAGAATGGCATTATGGTTCACAGCAATCGCGAACAGTTCAACTTGCGCTCAAATGTTGACGTAAAGTTGTCTGACAAGTTTGCCGTGCACACAAGTTTATCGTATATAAATAATAAATACGAAGATCCAACCAACTCGTATGTTGGTGGTGGTTCCGACCAGATAATACGTCAGGTTAACCTATTTGCACCATGGGTGCCTTACAAGAACGAGGATGGTACATATGGTACTCTTGGTGATGGCAACCCGATAGCATGGCTTGACCTTGACCAAACAATAAAGCGTCGCCGCCAGAATTTTACAGGTATATTGGCTATCGACTATCAGATACTTAAGGAACTTAAGTTTACAGCCAAGGGCGCATTCACATCACAATGGGAGGCTACCGACGACTTTATGAAGGACATACAATACAACTCGAGCAAGTATCACGGACCGGCATCGCTCAACTCACGCCGTTATGCATGGAACCGTCCGTCGCTCGACCTACTTCTCAATTACAACAAGAACTTTGGCAAGCACAACTTGAAAGGTCTTGCAGGCTACCATCTCGAGAAATACAACTATGACGAGTTGCAGGCCTACCGCAACGATTTCCCAACCAACGACATTACCGACATGAACGCCGGTAAGGAGTCTACCCAAACCAATAGCGGATATACACGCGAATTGGCAATGATGTCTTACTTTGGACGTATAAACTACGACTATGCCGGACGTTATCTGTTTGAGGCAAACTTCCGTGCCGATGCCTCGTCACGCTTTGCCCCAAGCAACCGTTGGGGCTACTATCCTTCGTTCTCGGCAGGATGGCGCGTCAGCGAAGAAAGTTTCATGGAACCTACACGCTCGTGGTTGCAGAATCTTAAGTTGCGTGCATCGTGGGGACAGCTTGGCAACCAGGATGCCTTGACCGACTTTTATCCATGGCTTGTAACCTACAGCGTAGGTGTTGACTATCCTTTTGGTGGCAATATGGCATCGGGTGTAGCTCAGACAGCGCAGAAACTGTCTACCATCTCTTGGGAGAAATCTACAACATGGGGCATAGGTCTTGACTTGTCGTTGCTCGATTGCATCGACTTCACCATCGATTACTACAACCGCAAGACAACAGGTATCATAATGTCGGTACCGGTTCCTGGCTCGTTTGGTTTGAGTGCATATAAGGACAATGTGGGTGCCATGCGCAATAGCGGTATCGAGATGTCGCTTGCTTTCCATAAGCGTTGGGGCGATTGGACATTCAACACTACCGGCAATTTTGCCTATAACAAGAACGAAGTGCTCGACCTTGGTGGTGTAACAGAGCAGATTAGCTCGTATCTCATCAATCGTGTAGGCGAGCCATATCAGTCGTTCTACGGATATGTATGCGATGGAATGTTCCGCACACAGGAGGAGGCAGATGCCTTTACCGAGCAGTATGGCAATCCATTTGGAAGTTCGAAGAAGTTCAAGGCTGGTGACTTGCGCTACAAGGACGTTGACGGCGACGGCAAGCTGACAGTAAAGGACCGCACCACAATTGGTACATCGCAGCCAAAGTTTACCTATGGTCTTAATCTTGCTGCATCGTGGAAGAATATTGACGCGTCTATACTATTGCAAGGAGCGCTTGGTGTATACCGCTACTTTAACGAAGAAGTATATGGCGACTTTAGTGGCGACTCAAAGCACCCATGTACAGCATGGTTTGACGCCTTCGACGAGAAGACCAATCCTAATGGCAAGTTCCCACGTATAGCCGAAACCAGCAAGACAGCCAGCTATCCTAACACGGTATCTTCTTACTGGGTAAAGCGCACCAACTATCTGCGCTTTAAGAACATTCAGGTGGGATACACATTGCCTAAGCAATGGCTATCGCACCTCGGTATAAGTAATATGCGTGTATTCTATTCGGGCGAAAACCTCTTCAAGGTAGACAATCTGCCTATAAACATCGACCCAGAATCGCCTTCAGGACGTGGATCACACTATCCGCAGGTGGGCACACATTCATTCGGTATAAACCTAACTTTCTAAAAAACTGACGCTATGAAACTAAAATATTCAATTATAGCATTGATGCTTGCCGGAGGCTTAATGACATCATGCTCTGACTTTTTTGACACATATCCAAAGGACGAGCTTTCGCCCTCTACATTCTGGAAGACACCTACCGATGCTGAAAAGGCTGTTGTGGCTTGCTATCCCAACTGGTATAGTCCGGCAACTGGTTCTACGGAAGTGTTCTTTGCCGATTGTATGTCGGATATTGCTTATAGCCATACCGGCTCAAGCAAATACAAATATGTAGGCAACGGCTCGATGTCGCGTTCGTCGACCGTGGCTTATTACGACTACAAAACCATTCGCCGATGCAATAACTTCTTTGCCAATATCGACAAAGTTAGCGGTTTGAGCGACGAGGCCAAGAAAGATCTTATGGGACAAGTGCGTACAATACGTGCTTACCGTTATTTCCAGATGAACTACTGGTTTGGCGGTGTACCTCTTATCACAGACCTGCCTCAGCTTGCAGATGATGCAAAGCTGCCACGTGACAGCGAGGATAAGGTTAAGCAGTTTGTATACAAGGAACTTGACGAAGCTGCATCAGAATTGAACAAGCAGCCTGCCAAGCGTGGACGTATAGCTAAGGGCACAGCTCTTGCCATAAAGATGCGTGCCTCGCTTTATTGGGGCGATCTCGACTTGGCACTTAAGGCAGCCCGCGATATTCAGGCTCTTAATTTGTATAATATCGAGAAGGATATGTCTTTCCTCGAGCTGTTCAGTCTAAAGGGACGCGACTCGAAGGAGATAATCTGTTCGATGCAGCATGTAACTACCACTTACGCATTTGGCAATACCATTCGTTTGTTCAATAATGCCGATGGTGGCTGGGCTTCTTTCGTGCCTACACAGAATCTTGTTGATATGTTTGAGATGAACAATGGCTTGATGCCTAATGAGCCAGGTTCTGGTTACGACCCAACACATCCATATGCCAATCGCGACCCACGTCTGAAGAATACAGTTGTCTACTCTGGACAGGATTGGGTTGGATCTAACGGTCAGACACGTATATTCAACGGACTCGACAAGAAGATCGATGGCAAGACCAATTACGATTATTGGAACAAGGAAAACAATGCGTCGCATACCAGTATGATTTGGGCAAAGTATACAACTCCAAGATCACAGTATTCGGCATCGCTTACCGATGACGAGTTGTGTCCTATACTTTTCCGTTATGCCGAGGTGCTGCTTACCATTGCCGAGATAAATATAGAGAAGAATGAGAATATTGCCGAAGCCTTTGACTATATTGACGAGTTGCGTCAGCGTGGTGGACAAATAAAGGTAGACCGCAGCAAGTATGACACTCAAGACAAGCGCCGAGAATTGATACGTCGCGAACGTTGCATTGAATTGGCTGGTGAGGGTCTGCGTCGTCCTGACTTGTTGCGTTGGCATGATAAGGATGGCAAGATGTTGGCAGAGACTGTGCTCAATGGCAAGTGGTATCATCCAGTAGGTACTGTAGATTATAATGAACCTGATCCTGACCGTCGTGCCGTGATAAAGGCTCCTACAGCAGAGAATGAGTCAGAACGCACACTTGACAAACTTGTGTTTAAGCCATACATGCGTTATCTGCCTATACCTGACGGACAGCTCACAACCAATCCAAATCTTACACAGACCGAAGGTTACGAACAGAATTAATAATTTGTTAATTGATTATATTGATGAGAAAAATTGCTTTGACAATTTTGTTGTTTGTATGGGCCGTTATGGGGGCGTTGGCCGATGGTATAAACATAACCCATGGCCCATACTTACAGAATGTAGGCGAGACAGAAGCCACATTCGTATGGGTTGCCAATAAACCATCAATAGGATGGGTAGAGCTGGCACCTGACGACGGCACTAACTATTATGCCGTAGAACGTCCTAAGTATTTTGACACCACAAATGGCGTTAAGAACACTTCGACTCTTCACTCTGTCAAGGTTAAGGGATTGAAGCCTGGCACTAACTATCGCTATCGTGTGTATGTTACGGAAGTGCTTTCACACAAGAGTTGGATAGTGAACTATGGTCGTACCGACGCCATTGACGTGTTTTATGGACAGCCACCAATGTTCCGCACTAACGATACTAAGAAGGCAGAAACGTCATTTGCCGTTGTTAACGATATTCATGCCAGAGCTGGTGACATTACAAAGCTGATGAATGTTGCCAATTACAAGCAAAAGGACATGGTAATATTCAATGGTGATATGCTTTCTAATCTCACTAGCGAGGAACAGATTTTCACAGGTTTTATGGATGAATCCATTAAACTCTTTGCAAAAGAGAAACCTCTGTACTATGTTCGTGGCAATCACGAAACTCGTGGTGAATATGCTACAATGTGTCAGAAGTATTTTTCCCCAAAGGAACCGCATCTGTATTATATGTTCTCACAAGGACCTGTATGTTTCATTATGCTGGATACAGGTGAGGATAAACCTGATACAGACCTTGAATATAGTGGTATTACTGATTATGACAATTATCGTAATGAACAAGCAGAATGGCTTGCTCAAGTAGTTAAGTCAGAAGAGTATCGTCGTGCCAAGTGGCATGTTGTGGTTGGTCATATACCGCCTCGTCCTGTAAAAGATATGTGGCATGGTCAGTATGAAGTGTTGCGCAAGTTTGTGCCAATACTCAACGAGGCTAAGGTTGATGTAATGTTGTGCGGTCATTTGCATCGGCACTTTATCAATAAGCCTGACGATGAAGTGAAGTTCCCGGTTGTTGTCAACTCGCTCGATCACGTCATTTCAGGATGGACAGAGGGACAGAATCTACATCTTGATATGTATGATACAAAGGGTGCACTGGTGGAGAAATTCACAGTAAAAGCAAAATAAAACCAATAAAAAAGTCTGCGTTCAGTTATTGACGCAGACTTTTTTTGTAACTAATTCTTTTCAGCAACCATAATGCTGAGAAAATCATTGCTATGCCGAATATCCATGATATAGCAGCACTGGCTACGACACCTAACTGTTGTGTGAATCCTGCTACGATGAATGTCAGGAACGACACGGCGGCTACAGTCAGGGCGTATGGCAATTGCGATGACACGTGATGTACGTGCTTGCATTCAGCACCTGCCGATGCCATAATGGTTGTGTCGGATATCGGTGAGATGTGGTCGCCGCAAACTGCACCTGCCATACATGCTGATATGGATATGATGCGTAGCGGTGCTGCAGCCGGGAATACGGCTATGCAAATAGGAATAAGAATGCCGAATGTTCCCCATGAGGTGCCAGTAGCAAAGGCAAGCAATGCTGCCACGATGAATATTATTGCCGGTAGCAGCATCTGGAGTCCTGAGGCACTACTTGCAACTACGCCCGATACGTATTCGGCTGCACCAAGTGAGTCGGTCATGCTCTTCAGCGTCCATGCAAGTGTAAGTATCAGTACGGCTGGAACCATAGCTTCAAAACCCTTGATGAGGCAGCTCATGGCATTGTCGAACTTCAAAGTGCGACGTGCAACAAACATTGTTATTGTAAGAATCAATGCTGCAAGCGAGCCGATAACCAATCCTACTGAGGCGTTGCTTGCTGCAAAGGCATCTACAAAGTTGTGATAGCAATTGCTTGTTGTGTCGAAATATCCTCCGGAGTAAACCATGCCAGCCATGCAGAAAACGATAAGCATCAGTATAGGCACTACAAGGTCTACGACCGAACCGTTGGTTGTTGCAGGTTTTTTGTTGTCTTGTTTGGCACCCACACCGTGTTCTACAATATGCAGCTTGGTGTCAATCACCTCGTCTACCTGTCCGCCTGTGCGCTCGTACCATTCCTGCAGGCGTGCGTCGTACTTGCTCATGGCTTTGAAGTCGAAGCCTGACACTACAATCATAAACATGAATATAATAGTGAAAAATGCGTAGAAATTAAACGGTATTGCCTGGCAGAACAACGCCAATCCATTCTCTCCGCCAGACACAAATCCAGATACTGCTGCCGCCCAACTTGATATGGGCGATATTATGCAGACTGGAGCTGCCGTTGAGTCGATGAGATAGGCGAGTTTTTCTTTTGTCACACCATGGCGTACTGTAATAGGACGCATCACTGAACCTACTGTGAGACAGTTGAAATAGTCGTCGATAAAGATGAGTATGCCGAGAATGATAGTGGCAATCTGTGCGCCTATCTTTGTCTTGATGTGTTTTGACGCCCAACGTCCGAATGCAGCCGAACCTCCAGCCTTGTTCATCAGCGACACTATAGAACCCAGTACGACAAGGAACACGATAATGCCAACGTTCCATGGATCGGACAGGCATGAAATGAGTCCATATTGTTTGGCATCCGAACCAGTTCCTACAGTGTCGTTGAGCAGATGTGTCAAGAAACCTTCAAATCCTGTGCCCATCGACATACTGTATAAAATAGCACCAAGCACAATGCCTATGAACAACGACGAGTATACCTCCTTGGTCTTCAGTGCCAGTGCAATGGCTACGACGGGAGGAAGAAGAGACCAGATTGTCCCAATGAAATTGAAATCCATATTATTTTATCTCTTATTTTTTCGGAGTGCAAAGGTAAGGCTTTTGCTGCAAAAAGTGAAACTAAAAAGTGTAATTGTATGAATAACCATTAGTTTTAAGTAACTTTGCACCATACAATTACTTTTGAACTAATTTAAATAAAACCATTATAACAATGACCCAAAAACGAAATCTATTGATTGCTTTCATGCTTTTTATAGCATTGCAATTGTTTGCTGCTACACCTATCGAGGGCTTGCTTGAGCGCATCGACAAGGGTGCGTCTCGCAAGATTATGACAGAGATGGTTAGTGGCGATGCAGACTTCTTCGAGATTACGAGTCGTGAGGGCAAGCCCCTCGTTCGTGGCAACAACTATGTAAGCATTGCCTCGGGCATAAACTGGTATCTTAAGTATAGCATGGGCGTACATCTTACATGGAACTCTATGCACGCCAAACTACCCGCAACGCTGCCATTGGTGCAGGGAGTTGAGCGCCATACTACGGATATAAAGCACCGCTACTACCTCAACTATTGTACGCTGTCTTACTCAATGGCATTCTGGGATTGGAAGCGTTGGGAACAAGAACTCGACTGGATGGCTCTGCACGGCATCAATCTATGCCTCGATATTGTGGGTACAGACGTGGTATGGCGCAATGTGTTGCTTAAGCTTGGCTATTCAAAGGATGAGGCTAACCAATTTATAGCTGGTCCGGCATTCCAGGCATGGTGGCTTATGAACAACCTTGAGGGTTGGGGTGGTCCAAACTCGGACAATTGGTACCTGCAGCGCGAGCGTCTGCAGAAGCAGATAATGAAGCGTATGAAGGAGCTTGGCATCAACGCATGTTTGCCTGGCTACTCGGGTATGGTGCCGCACGATGCCAAGCAGCGCCTTGGTCTCAACGTGGCAGACCCTGGCAAGTGGAACGACTATAAGCGTCCTGCCTTCCTTCTGCCTACCGATAAACGTTTTGCCGAGATAGCCGCTATATATTATAAGGAGATGCAGAAACTCTATGGCAAGGCACAATATTATAGTATGGATCCCTTCCACGAGGGTGGCAACGCACGTGGTGTAGACCTCGGTAAGGCTGGCGAGGCTATTATGTCTGCTATGAAGGCTGCCAATCCAAAGGCGGTGTGGGTAGCACAGGCTTGGGGTGCATGCCCTTATCCCGATATGATAAAGCATCTTAAAAATGGAGATATGCTTGTGCTCGACCTCTACTCGGAAACACGTCCGCAGTGGGGCGACCCTGAGTCGACATGGTTGCGTAAGGAAGGATTCAACGGACACGATTGGGTTTTCTGTATGTTGTTAAACTTTGGTAGCAACGTTGGATTGTATGGCAAGTTGCAGCACGTGGTAGACGAGTATTATAAGGCACGTCAGAGCAAGTTTGCATCTACACTGAAGGGTGTTGGTCTTACAATGGAGGGCATAGAGAACAACCCTGTGATGTACGAGCTTGTTAGCGAGTTGCCTTGGCGCAACAATAAGTTTGGCTGGCAAGAATGGCTCAACAACTATGTTGAGGCACGTTATGGCAATATCAATAATACTAAGGTGCACGATGCCTGGATGCTGCTTGCACGCTCGGTATATGGTGCATCAGACAAGGTGCTGGAGCAAGGATGCCACGAGTCGGTGCTGTGTGCTCGTCCGGCACTGGATGTATATCAGGTGTCGTCGTGGTCGGAGATGGAAGAGTTTTATAATCCAGATGATGTTATACGTGCAGCACAACTTATGGTTGAGGCTTCGCATGAGGTAAAGGCAAATGCCAACTTCCGCTACGACCTTGTAGACATTACCCGTCAGGCTATAGCCGAGAAAGCACGTTACGTATATGCCGAGATAGTGGCTGCATATCGGGCAAAGGATCGCAAGATGTTCGATTATACCACACGACGTTTCCTTGATATAATATTACAGCAAGACCGTCTTCTGTCGTCAATACCCGACTTTATGGTGGGTACTTGGATTCGAAGCGCACGCAATCTTGGAACCAATACCCAAGAGAGCAACCATTATGAGTGGAACGCTCGTGTGCAGATAACAACTTGGGGTAATCGTGACGCTGCCGAGAAAGGCGGTCTGCGCGAGTATGCCCATAAGGAATGGAATGGTGTGCTTGCCGACTTCTACTATCCACGTTGGAAGGTTTACTTCGAGGCTCTTGCCGATACTTTCGATGGCAAGCCAATGAAGAACATCGACTTCTATGCTATGGACGAGGCATGGACGCTTAAGCACAATGTCTATCCGTATGAGGCACAGGGCGACGCCGTAGAGTTTGCGCAGAAGGCAGCTGCTGAGGTGTTATAAACGATGCTGTATAGTTTGCAACCCAGTTGCAGAAGATAAGCCTTAACTTTGCACCATAATTAATAATGTACTACAAAAATATTAAGATTATGGGCAAATGTAAATGTTGCAATACTCATGAGCATGGTCATAGTCATGGCCATCATCATGAGCACGAACATCACCATCATGAGCATGGCGAAGGAGGACTGAGAGGAAAGCTGTTGCTGATAGCAGCAACAGTTTTTTTGCTTATAGGAGCAGTGATAGTAGAGCACAATACAAGTCTTGCCACATGGCAGTTGCTGCTTGTGTATCTTGTGCCCTACCTGCTGATAGGTCATGACACACTTGGCGAGGCATTGGAAGGAATAGCCAAGGGCGACATGTTCAACGAGGATTTCCTTATGTCGGTAGCTACGATAGGAGCCTTGTGCATAGGCTTTTTGCCGGGAGCCGAGACACAATTCCCCGAGGCAGTGTTTGTAATGCTCTTCTTCCAAGTGGGCGAACTCTTCGAGGGTTATGCCGAAGGCAGAAGCCGTGAGAGCATTTCGCATCTTATGGACATACGTCCGGATGTGGCGAACGTGGATCGTAACGGAACGGTAGAGTCAGTCAAACCTGAGGAAGTAATGGTAGGCGAGACAATCGTAGTGCGTCCAGGCGAGAAGATACCTCTCGACGGAATAATTGTTGAAGGCGCCACATCGCTCAACACAATAGCCTTGACAGGTGAGAGCTGTCCGCGCGATGTAGAGGAAAAAGACGAGGTAGTGTCAGGTTGCATCAATCTTACGGGAGTGATACGTGTGAAGACTACAAAGACATTCGGCGAGAGCACAGTATCCAAGATAATCCGACTCGTGGAGAGTGCCGATGAGAACAAGTCGCGCAGTGAGTCGTTCATCACACGTTTTGCGCATGTCTATACCCCGATAGTAGTGTTTGCGGCATTGGCATTGGCTTTCATTCCGCCATTCTTCTCGGCAGATGGCTATGCCACAGCATTCTCCACATGGTTGTATAGAGCATTGATATTCCTCGTAGTCTCTTGTCCTTGCGCCTTGGTCATCAGTGTACCGCTGTCGTTCTTCGGAGGCATCGGAGCGGCATCGCGCAGAGGAATACTCATCAAGGGCAGTGGATATATGGACACATTGGCCAACCTTGGCACAGTAGTGTTCGACAAGACAGGCACACTTACCCATGGCGAGTTTGCTGTAGAGGCTGTGCATCCCAGCGATTTCGATGAACATGAACTACTTCATCTTGCTGCTCATGTGGAACATTTCACCACTCATCCCATAGGAGCCGCCTTGCGCAATGCCTTCCCTTCGGAGGCAATCGATGGTTGCAAGATAGAGGATGTGGAAGAGATAACCGGTCGTGGCATACGTGCCAAGGTATCAGGTCGCACGGTATGCGTGGGCAACGGAAAGATGATGGAGGATATAGGTTTGGAAGCTCACAATTGTCATCTGGCAGGCACAATCATTCATGTGGCTGTCGACGGCAAATATGCCGGACATATTGTCATCAACGACAAGATAAAAGAGGACAGTGCTGAGGCTATTACCTCGCTGAAACGTCTTGGGGTAGAGAAAACGGTTATGCTCACTGGTGACCGTGAAGCCGTAGGCAAGGATGTGGCAGAGCGTTTAGGCTTGGATGAATATCATGCCGAGCTCCTTCCTGCCGACAAGGTGGCCCATGTGGAACGATTGATAAGAGAAAAAGCCGAAGGAAAGAGCCTTGCTTTTGTTGGCGATGGTATTAATGATGCCCCGGTACTTAAGCGAGCCGATGTGGGTATAGCCATGGGAGCACTTGGTAGCGATGCTGCTATTGAGGCAGCCGATGTGGTGCTTATGGATGATAAGCCGTCCAAGATATCCACTGCCATAGACATAGCACGCCGTACAATACACATAGCCCGCGAGAATGTGGTGTTCGCTATAGGTGTTAAGGTGGCAGTGCTCTTGCTTGCAACCGTAGGACTCGGCAACATGTGGATGGCAGTGTTTGCTGATGTTGGTGTTACGGTGCTGGCTGTTCTTAATGCAATGAGGACATTGAGAAAATAACTGTTATGTTGCAAGTCAAATTATAAAAAATGAGGAGATGTAGTCTAAACATCTCCTCATTTTTTATAGTATGCAATTACTACTGTTTAGTATTCCATTGAGAATGTTATGCCGCGACGCATCATATCCTTGGCTGTTGACTTAAGGCGAACAAGGAAGTTGTCGTACGATGGCTTGTTCTTGGTCCAACCTGCCTCTGCAAGTGCTATGGCACGTGGATAAGCTTGGTAGTATATACGCTCAGGAGTGGTAATGCACTCGCTCCAAAGCGTACCGGCAACACCAAAGAGATTATTCTTCTCAAAGTCGGCACCCTTGCCCCATGAAGGATCTAACGAATAGGTGGCCTTAAGCGATGTTACAGGCATACCCCAGTTTACCTCCGGCATGTCACCCTTAGCCATAGGATAATCGAAGTAGCAGTGCTCTCCAGGGCAGAGCATAATGCGTGCGTTGTTCTCTACTGCTGCATCAAGAGCCTTTTCTGTGAGTCCTTGACGCCAAGCAAAGGTTACACAACCTGACTGTATCTTTTTGAAGTCTGTTTCGTACCAGAACATCGGTGTCTTGTGATAAGTGTCGCGCAAGAGTTCGATGATACGGTCGAAGAGGTAGCCTTGTAGCTTCCAGTTCTCCGAACGGTCGGTAGTTGTTATGCCTATCTTCTTCTTTAGAGCCTGGCATTTAGGACAGTCGGTCCAGCAGTCGAGAGCCGGATTGCCTGCCTCGTCGCCTCCAAGGTGGATATACTTAGATGGGAAGATGTCGGCAAGCTCCTTGAACACATTACCCAAAAACTCGTATGTAAACTCGTTGCCAGGACATAGCAGTTCGTTGGATACGCCACATGTGGTGCGTATAGGTACCCGACGCTGATGGCATGTAAGTTCGGGGAATACGCTGATAGCGGCAACCTCATGTCCAGGCATCTCTATTTCAGGCACAATATCGATGTGATACTTGGCGGCATAAGCCACCAGTTCGCGCATCTGCTCCTGTGTGTAATATCCCTTATATGGCATTTGGATGTCGTCCTGTCCCCAGCGATAAGAAGCCTGTTCTGTAAGCTGTGGATACTTCTTTATCTCTATACGCCAAGCCTGGTCGTCAACCAAGTGCAGGTGCAAGGCGTTGAGCTTATAACGTGCCATCTCAGGTATGAAAGCCTTAAGTTCGTTGAATGGGATAAAGGTACGGGCTGGGTCAACCATAAGTTCGCGAACGTGAGTGCGTGGAGTATCCTTTATCGTGAGTTGTGGAATAGCGTCCACACATTCCTTATTGCCCGAACCACGCAGTATTTGGTCTAAAGTCATCAATCCCCAGAACACACCACTCGGTGTCTTGCCCTTTATGTTTACACCTTTTGCGTCGACTGTAAGTGTGTAAGCCTCGTTATCTTCGAGCGAAGAGTCGATGTCGAGCACAAGTTGCAGACCACGCTGACGGCTGTTTACGATATTTCCTATGCGGTTGCTTAGCATCTCGCGAGCCTGTTCCACCTCGTTGTTCAATATTGTGCCTTTGCCGTCCATGTGTGCAACAACGATATTCCAAGCAGTATGCACGTTAAGTGTCTTTGCGCCTTTTTGTACATTAAGCACCTGTGGCATAGGAGTTAGGCATAGTGTCGGGTCGCTCACCTCGTTGCCCATCTTTGGCTCTGCATAGAAACGGCTCCATCCTGTAGCCTTCATATAAGCCTTCTCGCTGCCTTTTGGAACAATAAGTCTTACGCTGCCCGGAGCTATGCCATAGAATGAAGACACATCTGCCTTAGGTGGTACTTTCGAGTTGAGCTTTACTGTCTTCAAGCCTGAAAGTCGTGCAAAGGCGTATTCGCCTATTACTGGCTGGCCCTCAATAGTAAGTTCTGTAAGACTTTTACATCCCGAGAAGGCAGCTGCGCCTATTATCTCTACCGATGCCGGTATAGTGATGTCATGTAGTTTGTCGCAAGCAAAGAAAGCCTGGGTGCCAATCGACTTCAGTATCTTAGGCAGTGTGATATGCTCTAATTGATGGCGTGAGTGGAACGCGTTGTTTGGCAGTTCGGTGCTATTAGCGTCGCTTAGGTCGATAGTGCGTGTCTGAAAACACAGGTCGCGCATTTGTCTATAGTCCGAATTGCCCTTGGTAGACAGTTCGCCTGTAAGCTTAAGGCTTACTGCCATAGCTTTCTTTTCCGGCTTAAGGTCGTTCATATTAGCGACTGTTTGAGCCGATAGTGCAGCCGAAATAATAGTGGCGGCAGATAGTAGCAAGATTCGTTTCATTTGTTTTTTGATTATTGTTTAATTTGATTTTTAAATTAATAGATGCCAATCAAACCAGTCCGTCAATATGTTTCTTAAGTTCTTTCAACTCGTTGCGCACATTGATGAGCGTGGCAAGTATGTCGGCGTTCTTGTCAACACCGGCTCTGTTCTTGTTCAGCATCTTGCGCGCGGCGGCAAGCTTGAAACCACGCACTTTTACGAGATTGTGTATAACGCGAATTTGCTCAATGTCTTTCTCCGTATATTGGCGCACATTCTGCCCAACGGTCTTGGGCTTGAGATGAGGAAACTCGGTCTCCCAATAGCGCAGAGTCGACTCTCGCACATCAAACATCTGAGCCACTTCCTTTATGGAATAGTATAGTTTCACGTTCTTGTTAGTGTTCAGTGCCATATTAATTATTAATTTATTTGCAAAAATAACCAAAACGGAGTACCTTTGCAAATGTTTTAGAAAGAAATAAACAAAATATATAATATTATATAATATGATGACAGCTAATGAAATCCGCGACTCGTTCAAGAAGTTTTTTGAGTCGAAAGGACACACCATCGTGCCAAGTGCTCCGATGGTAATAAAGGATGACCCAACTTTGATGTTCACCAATGCTGGTATGAACCAGTGGAAGGACATCATTCTCGGCACACGTGAGCCAGAACCACGCCGCCGTGCCGACACTCAGAAGTGCCTCCGTGTGAGCGGCAAGCACAACGACCTCGAAGAGGTAGGCCACGACACCTATCACCACACCATGTTCGAGATGCTTGGCAACTGGTCGTTTGGCGACTACTTCAAGGAAGGTGCTATCGACTATGCATGGGAATATCTCGTTGATGTTTTGAAGCTCAACCCTGCCGACCTCTACGTTACAGTATTCGAGGGTTGCGAGGAGGAAGGCCTTTCACGCGACGATGAGGCTGCATCATATTGGGCAAAGCACGTGCCTGCCGACCATATCATCAACGGTAACAAGCACGATAACTTCTGGGAGATGGGCGATACAGGTCCTTGTGGTCCATGCTCTGAAATTCATCTCGACTCGCGTACACCCGAGGAGAAAGCTAAGACTCCAGGACGTGAACTCGTAAACAAGGACGACCCACAGGTTATTGAGATTTGGAACATCGTGTTCATGCAGTACGAGCGCAAGGCCAATGGCTCTCTCGTTCCGCTGCCTATGCACGTTATTGATACCGGTATGGGCTTCGAGCGTCTTGTTCGTGCTATGCAGGACAAACACTCCAACTACGACACCGACATCTTCCAGCCAATCATCAAGGAAGAGGAGGCTATTACAGGTCTTAAGTATGGTGTAAGCGAAGAAACCGATGTGGCAATGCGCGTATGTGCCGACCACTTGCGTGCTGTAGCCTTCTCTATCGCCGATGGGCAGTTGCCTTCTAACGCCAAGGCAGGCTACGTAATTCGTCGTATCCTTCGCCGTGCTGTGCGCTATGCTTACACATTCCTCGGACAGAAGGAGGCATTTATCTATAAACTCATCCCCGTATTGACACGTGAGATGGGCGAGGCATTCCCAGAACTCAAGGCTCAGCACGACCTTATCCTACATGTTATCAAGGAAGAGGAAGACTCATTCCTGCGCACACTTGAGAAGGGTATCAACCTCCTTTCTTCGGCAATGGAAGAGCTTAAGAAGCAGAACAAGACACAGCTCGACGGTGTTAGGCATTCCGCTTGTTCGATACTTACGGTTTCCCACTCGACCTTACCGAGCTTATCTGCCGTGAGAATGGCTTCACTGTTGACGAAGCTGAGTTTAATGCCGAGATGCAGAAGCAGAAAGACCGTGCACGCAATGCTGCGGCTGTAGAGAATAGCGACTGGGTAATCCTTCGTGAGGGTGAGCAGCAGTTCGTAGGCTACGATTACACTGAGTACGAGTGCCATATCCTGCGCTACCGCAAGGTGACTCAGAAGAAGAACTCTTTCTATGAGTTGGTACTCGACAACACTCCTTTCTATGGTGAGATGGGTGGTCAGGTAGGCGACAATGGTGTTCTTGTAAGCGAGGACGAGACAGTGACCATCACCGACACAAAGCGCGAGAATGGTCAGTCAATCCATATCGTTAAGGCTCTGCCTAAGAATCCGGAGGCCGACTTTATGGCTTGTGTTGACGTAGACGCTCGTGAGGCTTCAGCAGCAAACCACACTGCTACCCACTTGCTCGACTACTGCCTGAAGCAGGTGCTTGGCGACCATGTTGAGCAGAAGGGTTCGTTCGTATCGCCAACAACATTGCGTTTTGACTTCTCTCATTTCACTAAGGTGTCTGACGAGGATCTTCGCAAGGTAGAGCGTCTTGTCAACGACCTTATTCGTCAGGATCTTCCGCTTGACGAGCATCGCGACACTCCATTCGAGGAGGCTAAGAAGCTTGGTGCTATTGCCCTCTTTGGTGAGAAGTATGGCGACAAAGTGCGTGTTGTACGCTTTGGTCCGAGCTGTGAGTTCTGTGGTGGTATTCACGCAAAGTCAACAGGTCGCATTGGATTCTTCAAGATTATCTCTGAGAGCAGTGTTGCCGCTGGCATCCGCCGTATTGAGGCAAAGACTGGCAAGGAGTGCGAGGAGCTGATATATAACATTGAGGACGGCATGAAGGCTATCCGTGCATTGTTCAACAACGCTAAGGATTTGCAGGCTGTCATCGGTAAGTATATCGAGGAGCACGATGCAATGAAGAAGAACATCGAGCAGTTCCAGGCTCAGGCTGTGGAGCGCACCAAGTCAGAGCTTATCCAGAAGGCTCGCGAGGTGAACGGTGTTAAGGTTATCACAGCCGTATTGCCTATGGAGCCGGCTGCTGCCAAGGACTTGATGTTCAAGCTCCGTCAGGCTGTAACCGAGAACATGCTTGCCGTTATCGGCACTGTAGCTCACGACAAGCCAATGCTTAACGTAGCAATGAGCGACGATCTTGTAAAGGATCACTCACTCAACGCAGGTCAGATGGTTCGCGAGGCAGCCAAGCTTATCCAAGGTGGTGGCGGCGGTCAGCCTCACTTTGCCCAGGCAGGTGGCAAGAACAAAGATGGCTTGTCGGCTGCTGTAGACAAGGTAGTTGAGTTGGCTCAGCTGTAATGTCCATTCACTTCATGAGCGAAGCAAGTTACATTCCTATTACTTACTATAACTACTTTCGCTTGTGAAACTTAAATAACATAATAAAGAGGAGGTTGAGCAGAAACAGCTCAACCTCCTTTTGTTTTTATGCTCCAGCCAACTATCACATTTTTTTGCACGAGTTTTTATTTGTGCGTCTTAATTACACCTATAAGTAGCGGAGGTCTCCGGCCTCCGCAGC
>UMBY01001146.1_pt1 | contig 19140 bp, 16 predicted proteins | sample 1964101 | NCBI WGS metagenome assembly UMBY01 (sample SAMEA4835955, study PRJEB28245) | human gut metagenome | biome: gut microbiome; material: fecal sample | place: Denmark | collected 2008 | reverse complement strand
CCCCGCCACTAATGATAATTCTTAGCTCGTTATTCATATTTTTTCAGTTTCTATCGCAAAGGTAAATAAAAAAATCCATTTTATGGCATTTTTTATTTAAAATGTTGTTCTTTTTTATGCTGTAGCCAATTTTGGGTCAGTCTGCCTGTCATCTGCTCCTTCTTTCTTCTTGGCTGTTCTGCTGATGCTTAGGATAATACCCACATACATGCAGTTGATGATGGATGATGTTCCACCTCGGCTGATAAGAGGAAGTGGCTGTCCGGTAACAGGGGCGAGTCCTACGGCTACTGCCATGTTGAAAAGGGCCTGTGTGACGAGAAGAATGGCAAGTCCCATGGCAAGAAATGCCGGGAAATTGTTCTCACACCGGTTGGCTATTCTTCCTGTTCTGAAGAGCAGGATGATATATAGGAATGCGACAAAGAGTCCTCCCGGCACCCCCATCTCCTCAATGATGATGGCATAGATGAAGTCGGAGAAGGCCTGCGACAGGAAGTCGCGTTCTACAGAGTTTCCCGGACCTTTTCCCATGACGTTGGATGAGGCAATGGCAATATTGGCATGAGCCACTTGAGCATCCTTGTCAAGGTCTACCTCCTCTGGCGACACAGGCTTTGTGTCGAGGAAGTGGTCGATACGGGCTTTCCATGTATCCATACGGTGGAACATCTTCTGTACGGTATTCTTCTTCTCAGGTTGCTCTGTCGCTACCTGTTCGGTAAAGGTGTCGTTTGTCTTTGCCAACTTCTCTTCGTCATGCCCCAACAGCATGACCATCGAGATGGCGAAGACGATGGTGAGTAGTACAATACCAGCAAGCTTTCCGAGCAGTTTACCAGGCACTCTTCCTATGAACATCATGAAGAAAATGGTGAAACACAAGAGCATGGCTGTAGACATGTTCTCGAGCATGATGGGGAAAATCATAATGGCGCTGATTGTCAGGATGTATTTGAATGCCCGCTTGTCAGCTCCGTTCTCGTTCTGCATGGCACTTAGAATCTGTGCTACTGCAAGTACAAGTGTTCCCTTGGCTATCTCGGAAGGCTGAAACTGGATGCCCACGAGGCTGATCCATCTGGATGCGCCATTGGTAGACTGTCCAGCCAACAGTACCCACAGAAGTAAGACTATAGAGATAAAAATCATGAAAGGAGTCACGATTTTGAAATACTTGCACTTGACCTTCAGCATGCAAATCATGACGAAGACACCGCCAACCAGGATAGCCATGTGCTTGATGACTGGCCCCATGAAGTTTCCGCTCTTGTACGACAGCGTACTTGAGGCTGAGTAAATCTCAATGATGCTGATCATACAGAGGAAGAAAAACACCATCCAGATGACTTTGTCTCCCTTGAATATGTTACCTATTTTGTTGCTCATTTCTCTTTTTTGTCTTCCTCTTTGTCTTTAGTCTTTCTGTCTTTTACAGTTGTCGGGCAAGTGTTTTGAACTGTTCGCCTCTGTCTTCCATGTTTTTGAACAGGTCGAAACTTGCACAACATGGACTCAGCAGAACAGTGTCGCCTTCTTTTGCCATCTTGTGGCAAGCTGCGATACAGTCTTTCATGCTGTGAGTATCACAAACAGGAATGCCAAGACTGTCGAAGTTGTCGTGCAACTTCTTGTTGTCGGCTCCCAAATATACCAGTCCTACACACTTTTGCTTTACCAGTTCTGTGATGTGGCTATAGTCGTTGCCCTTGTCCTTTCCTCCCAAGATCAGGATGGTAGGTGTCTTCATGCTTTCGAGTGCATACCAGCAGGCATCTACGTTGGTAGCCTTTGAGTCGTTGATGTATTGCACGCCGTTCACCTTGCATACTTTCTCCAGGCGGTGTTCCACGCCAGGAAAGTCGCCCAGGCTCTTGCGGATCGTAGCCTCGTCAATTCCTGCAATATGGCAGGCAAGTCCTGCTGCCAGGCTGTTGTAGATATTGTGTTTGCCTGTAAGGCTCAGCTCAGCTTCTGGCATGGCGAAAGGAGTAGGGTAGTCGAGTTTGTAGAGTCCGTCCTCTATGTATCCTATACATCCTTCTTCCTTGTTCTCAGCAAACGGACAGATTCTTGACTTCAGATTGTATTTCTCAATCTCTTTCTTCACGATGGGATCGTCGTTCCAATAGATGAAACTGTCTTCTTCTGTCTGATTTTGTGTGATACGCATCTTGGCGTCCACATAGTTTTGCATGCAGAAGTCATAACGGTCCAGGTGGTCGGGTGTGATGTTGAGAAGGATGGCTATGTTGGCGCGGAACTTGTACATATTGTCAAGTTGGAAACTGCTCAGCTCGATGATGTAGTACTTGTGTGGTTCCTCTGCAACCTGGAGGGCAAGGCTGTTTCCGATGTTTCCTGCCAGACCTGCATCCATGCCTGCCGCCTTGAAGATGTGGTATATGAGTGATGTGGTTGTGGTCTTGCCATTGCTGCCAGTGATGCACACCATCTTGGCGTCAGTATATCTTGCGGCAAACTCTATCTCGCTGATGATAGGTGTGCCCTGTGCCATCAGTTTCTGAATCATGGGAGCCTCTTTAGGAATACCCGGGCTCTTGATGATTTCGTTGGCATTCAGTATCTTCTCTTCTGTATGGTGGCCTTCTTCCCATTCTATCTGGTGGTCATCAAGCAGCTTTTTGTATTTGTCCTTGATTTTTGACATGTCGGATACAAATACATCAAAACCTTCTTTCTTGGCAAGTACGGCAGCTCCTGCTCCGCTTTCGCCAGCACCTAAAATTACAATTCTACTCATATTTTTTATCTTATCTTCAATGTTATAATTGTTAAGGCAGCAAGAATGATGGTGATAATCCAGAAACGGATTGTTATCTTTGATTCGTGGATGGCACCATGTGGCTTCTTGATGAGATACTTACACTCAGGGTCGAGCTGGCTGTCCTGTGTTCTGAAGTTGTCGTGGATAGGCGTTCTCTTGAAGATGCGCTGCTTGATACCTTTATGCTTGCCTAATTTATAGTAGTATACCTGTACGATGACGCTGAGGCTTTCTACGAAGAAGATGCCACAGAGAATAGGCAGCATGAGCTCTTTGTGGATGATGATGGCTCCCACGGCAATAATGCCGCCAATGGTCAGCGAGCCTGTATCGCCCATGAATACTTGCGCGGGATAGGCATTGTACCACAGAAAGCCAATCAATGCTCCAATGAAGGCGCAGAAGAATACTACGAGCTCCTCGGAGCCAGGTATGTACATGATGTTGAGGTAGGCGGCATATTGGATGTGGGAAGACACATAGGCCAGTATGCCCAATGCCACACCTATGATGGCAGAGTTGCCTGCACACATTCCGTCCATACCGTCATTCAGGTTGGCTCCGTTGGATACAGCGGTCACGACAAAGATAGTCATCAGGACGAAGAGAATCCATCCTGCTGCTGTCTTGTATTTGCCGCAGAATCCCATGATGCGTGAGTAGTCAAGGTTGTGCCCCTTGATAAATGGTATGGTGGTCTTCAGCGACTTGGTAGACTCTGCCCTGTGCTTGACGACCATCTCCTGTCCCTGACGCTCGATGGCTAAGTTCTCGTTCATCTTGACATCAGGTGAGGCCCACAGCACCAAGCCAACGATAAGTCCGATGCCGAGCTGTCCCACTATCTTGTATTTTCCTTTCAGTCCTTCCTTGTCGCGCTTGAAGATCTTGATGAAGTCGTCCATACCTCCCAGGAATCCCAGCCATACGGTGGTGATGAGCATCAGTATCAGATAGATGTTGCGCAAACGTCCCAACAGCAGTACCGGTATGAGTATTGCCATGATGATGATGACACCACCCATGGATGGAACTCCTATCTTCTTGACACCAAATGGGTCGATGCTGGCATCGCGCTGAGTTTCAGTTATCTGCTTGCTTTTGAGGTATTTGATGAACTTCTCGCCAAACCAAGCAGAGATAACCAACGAAAGAATGAGAGCCAGGAGGGCACGGAAAGAGATGTAACCCCACATGTGGGAGCCGGAAATGCCCCATTGCTCTAAAAATCTAAAGAGATAGTATAACATTTTCTTCTTTTATTATTTCTTGTTAATACCGAAGATGCCGCGAATCACTTCCTTGTCGTCGAAGTGGTGTTTCACGCCCTTGATTTCCTGGTAGTCCTCGTGGCCTTTGCCTGCCACCAGAATCACATCGCCCTTCTTTGCCATCATGCATGCTGTGCGGATGGCCTCTTTGCGGTCTACGATGCTGATAACTTTCTTCATCTGCTGCTCGTTCAGACCAGCCAACATGTCGTTGATGATGTCCTGTGGCTCCTCGAAACGGGGATTGTCGCTGGTGATAATCACCTTGTCGCTTTGTTTGACGGCTTCTTGTGCCATGAGTGGTCGCTTGCCCTTGTCGCGGTTTCCGCCTGCACCACATACGGTGATGACTTCTCCCTTTCCGTTGAGCACCTCATGTATGGCATTGAGCACATTCTCGAGAGCATCGGGAGTATGAGCATAGTCAACGATGGCTGTGTAGCCTTCTGGTGACTGGATGGGTTCGAGACGTCCGTTCACGCTGTGCAGTGTGCTCAGTACTACAAGCACATCTTCTGGCTTTTTGCCCAGCATGATGGCTGTGCCATATACTGCCAGCAGATTGCTTACGTTGAATTTACCGATAAACTGCACGCCTACTTCTCTGCCGTCCACATCTAAGTACATGCCTCCGAAGTGGCATTCCAGGATTCTTGCCTTGAAATCGGCCATGCTCCGTGTAGAGTACGTCTTGATGGTGGCTTTTGTGTTCTGTACCATGATCATGCCGTTCTTGTCATCGGCATTGGTAATGGCAAAGGCCGACTTTGGCAGACCGTCGAAGAAGGCCTTCTTGGCATTGCGATAGTTCTCGAAAGTCTTGTGATAGTCGAGATGGTCGCGTGTGAGGTTGGTGAAGATGCCGCCTGTGAATGTCAGACCGCCGATACGCTTTTGTGCTATGGCGTGCGAAGAGCATTCCATAAAGGCATACTCGCATCCTGCTTCTACCATCTTGCTCAGCAGGAGGTTGAGCTCGATTGGGTCGGGAGTGGTGTGGTCGGCAGGAATAGCTTCGTCCTCGATATAGTTGCAGACGGTAGACAGCAAGCCACACTTATGGCCGAACTTGCGGAACATATTATATAATAAGGTGGCGATGGTGGTCTTTCCGTTTGTTCCAGTCACACCCACCAGCTTCAGTTTCTTGGATGGATCGCCATAGAACAGGGTGGCAACTTTTCCCACTGCGTCCTCTGTAGATTCTACTTTCACGTAGGTGACGCCTTCCACCTTCTCCTCAGGCATGTCTTCGCACAGAATGGATTTGGCGCCAAGCTCGATGGCTTTGGGATAAACTTGTGACCATCTACTTGCGTTCCCTTCATGGCAACGAACAAATGGCTATCTTTGATTTTTCGAGAGTCAATGTTCACTCCTGTAACCTCGGTCTCCACATCGCCTGCTATTTCCACAGGCTGAATGTTCTTGAGTAAATCTTGTAGTTTCATATTCTGTTTCTTTGATGTTTCTATACATTATTATATATTATAGGTCGAGTGTGAGTGCGCAGACTTGTCCTTTCTTGATTCTTGTTCCTGGTACAAGACTTTGTTTTACTACTTTTCCACGACCGTAAATTCTGGTCTTTATGCCTCGGCTTTCCATCATGAAGATAGCGTCTCTTGCTCCCATGCCCGATACATCGGGTACGGCATTCTTGCTGTATTGCTTCTCCTTGATGAGCAGTACTTTCTTCTTTCCTTCCTTCTCGGCCTTTCCCCATATAGGATTGCCTGTCGCATAACTGCCCGACCAATTGGTGGCGGTGTTTATTCCGAGATGCTTCAGCACATAGTCGGCAGCCAGTATGTTGCCCGACTTTACGTCTGGCAAGAAGACTGAGGCTGAGTCGCGGGCATCTTTCACATCGAGTTTCAGACTCTGTGCCATGATGCCTTCTGAAATTTCATGAAAGACCTTTCCACTCATCGTGCCGCCCGAAGCTGGGAGTCCCGATTTCTGAATGCAGACGATGCAGCTGTATTGAGGAGCATCGGCAGGGAAATAGCCTGCGAAACTGGCGAGGTAGTTTGTTCCTCCGTTCTTGTATCCTCCCGCACCTTTAGATATCTGGGCTGTACCCGTCTTGCCTGCCACCTTGAAATTGGGTGAGCCTGCCTTACGTCCCAATCCCACACTTACCACTTGCTCCAAGATGGTCTGCAGTTCTTTGATGCTTTTTTCTTTGGCTATCTGTGGTCGCATGACTTCTACTGGGAACTCTTTGAGGGTTTCTCCGTTCTTCACCACTTTGGTGACGAAGCGCGGACGAACCATCTTTCCGTTGTTGGCTACTGCGTTGTAGAATGTCAGCGTGCTGATGGGCGGAACCTGTGTCTCGTATCCTATACTCATCCATGGCAGGGCAGTCTTGCTCCAGTTGACGTATTGCCCACGGCTGTTCTTGCGAGGCATACGGATGATGGCAGGTGTAGAGCCCACCAATGGTATTCTCAGATTGTCTCTCAGTCCGAGACGGTCTATTCCCTGCACAAACTTCTCTGGATGTTTGTGGTAATGGTCGTCTATGATTCGGCTTACTCCGATATTGGAACTGTACCACAGGGTCTCCGCAAAGGTAAGCATTCCGTAGCCTCCCTTTCTCCAGTTATGGTCTTTCATGTCTCGACCATACATGTTCCATACGCCGTTTCCTGTCTCCACTCGGCACAGGGTGTCAACCACTCCGTCGTCCAAGGCTACAAGCAGCGAGGCTGGCTTGAATACAGAGCCTGGCTCCAGCAAGTCGCTGACGGCATGGTTTCTTACTTCCCGATATTCGCCGTCATCACACTTCTCCAGGTTGACGATGGCTTTCACATCTCCCGTATGCACTTCCATGACGATGGCTACGCCCACATTTCCGTTGATTTCCTTCAACTCCTGCTCTAATGAGCGTTCTGCCAGGTCTTGCATGCTCACGTTGATGGTGGTCACGATGTCGGCTCCGTCTATAGGTGGCGTGTCGGTAATGTTCAGGTATTTGTTAAGCACTTTCTTACGCTGCACGATTCCGTTGGTTCCTCTCAGGATGGAGTCGTATGAGAGTTCCAGTCCGAAGCGGGCAGTATCCTTGGCACCAAACAAGGCTCCGATGGTTCTGCCAGCCAGTCCTCCGAATCCACGTGTTCGGGCGTTGTATTCTTCCCAATGGAAACCGCTGCTGTTCTTTCCCAGGTTGAATACCGGCAGGGCTTTCACCTCGGTGAACGTGTTGTAGTTGATGCGGCGTGGATATAAAGACCAGTGTCGGCTTTGTTTCTTTCTTCCCTCGTCTATGTGTCGCTTGAATTCTGTGAATGTCAGTTCGGGGAAAATCTTACTCAGCCCCATACAGATGGAATCTTCCTTGACGTCCCACAGTGAGTCGTTGCCAGCTTCTTTGAGTGCCTTGAAGTCCATGAAGAGCTTATATTCAGGCAGCGAACTGGCCATCAACTGTCCGTCGCAACTAAGGATGTTTCCTCGGGTAGGCTTCACGGTTACAGAATCTTTCTTCTGTCGCTGTGCCACCTTCATCCAGTAGTCGCGCTTGGCTGTTGCTATGTATATGGATTTTCCTACGATGCAGAGTGCAAAGGCCGTCATGACGATGGCTATGGCGCTGTATCGTGGCATCACTCTCTTATTGTCAAATTTACTCATTCTCCGGTACGTTTATGATGTATGGTGGCTGAGTGGCAATGTGCAGGACGCTGTCTTTGTTGTTCTGCAGCATTTTCAGCACGTTGCTCTCTCGGCTTCTTTCTGTTATCTGGCTGCTGCTCGACAGGGCTTTGTATTTGGCGTTCTGTAGTTCCTCCTGCAGTTGGTCTATCTCTATCATGTCCTGTTGTATGCTGTATCTGTTGGATATGTATATGATGATAAAGAACACCACTAACACGATGAGCCATATCTGCCGGCGTATCACTTGTGCCGTCAGAATGTCGCCGCCCAAAATCTTTCTCAGGGTGAAGCTCGACGATAGGGGCGCCTCGTCTTCTATGGCTTGTTTGGCGATGGCTTCCTTGAGCGACTCCTCGTGTTCCTTTTCCTCAGCCGGCTCCTTTGGATCGTCTGAGTCTTGCGAGTCTTCGGGCTTTTGTGAGGCTTTCGTTTCTTTTGCCTCTTTTGCCTTCTTGCCCAGCTCTTGAGGAGCGGGTGTCTCGGCAGTCTTGCTGTCGGCCTTCGCTTCCTGGTCTTCCTTTATTTCTTTTTCTTTCATCTCTTTTCTGCAATTCTAAGTTTGGCGCTTCGGCTTCTTGGGTTTCTCTCTTGCTCCTCCTGGTCGGGGATGATGACCTTGTTGTTGATGAGTCTGAAGGGAGATTCTATTCTTCCGTAGAAGTCCTGCACCACTTTTCCCTCAGGGTTTCCCGTCTTCATCACGTTTTTCACGATTCGGTCTTCCAGCGAGTGGTAAGTGATGACCGACAGTCTTCCACCTGGTTTTAGAATTTCTGTCGCAGCCTTGAGCATTTCCTTCAGGGCATCCATCTCGTGGTTTACCTCTATTCGCAGGGCCTGGAACAGTTTGGCCATGTCTTTTTTCTCTCGCTCGCGCTTGAAGAAAGGCTCCACTACGTGTATGAAGTCGGTCGTTGTCTCTATCTTTTGGCTGCTTCTTGCTTTGACGATAGCTGCAGCTATGCGCCGGGCGTTGCGCAGTTCGCCGTACAGGTAGAAGATGTCTGCAAGTGCCTCCTCCTCGTATTCGTTTACGATATCGGCAGCAGTCTTTCCCGCTCTTTTGTTCATTCTCATGTCGAGCGGAGAGTCGAAGCGGAACGAGAAGCCTCTGCTCTCATCATCGAAATGATGGCTCGATACACCCAGATCGGCAAGCAACCCGTCAATACCTTCCTCGTCATAGTAGCGCATCCAGTTCTTCAGGTATCTGAAGTTGGAGCATACGAAGGTGAAGTGCTCATTGGGGATGACGTTCTGTTCGGCATCGGCGTCTTGGTCGAAGCTGTACAGGTGACCGTTGTCGGCTATTCGTGAGAGTATCTCCTTAGAGTGGCCTCCGCCTCCAAAAGTAACGTCCACATACACTCCTCCAGGATGTATGGACAGACCGTCTACGCTTTCTTTGAGAAGCACAGGCACGTGGTATGTATTGTTGTCGATTAATCGCATGTGTACCTATTTAAATAAGAATTCGGGTTCAAAGGTACACAAAAATCCTCATATCTGTTTACTTTTTCTTGCAAAATTTATAAAACTTAATAAAATGAGGTCGCTTTTTGTCTTGTGTCAAGAGTTGGCGAGAGTTCTTTCAGAATGCTTAAAGTGAGCTTCAGACATAAAAATGAAAGCCAAAAGCTATATAAATCGACTGTTTTTTCATCAAAAACATCGTATTTTATCATTTTTTTCATTAAAAATGGCACGTATTTAAAAAAGTTGAGTTATTTTTGCACGTACTTTAGATGTTTTTACAGCAAACATGAGCGAATCTATAGAGAAAACGATTGACATAAGCAGGATTTTGAAGAGCAAGATGGGAGCAAAGGCAAAGTTTGTGCCCTCTTTTCTTGTTTCCTGGCTCAAGAAGACCGTTCACGAGGATGAAGTGAACCGCTTCTTGTGGGAAAGTCGTCATCTTCAGGGTACCGAGTGGCTTACTGAGTGCGTGAAGTATCTCAAGATGAACATACAATTGGAGGGAGTGGAGAATCTGCCCGACAAGAACGATGGCAAGCTTTATACCTTCGTGTCCAATCATCCGTTGGGAGGACAGGACGGTGTGGCGCTTGGTTCCATCATTGGAACCCATTATGACGGAAAGTTCCGTTATCTTGTGAACGATCTGCTTCTTAATCTGCCAGGTCTCAAGCCCGTCAGTATAGGAATCAACAAGACGGGACGCCAGAGCCGTGACTTCCCCCGTATGGTGGAAGCTGGCTTCCAGAGCGACAATCACATGCTGATGTTCCCTGCAGGTCTCAACAGCCGCAAACAGGCGGATGGCAGTATCCGCGACTTGCCTTGGAAAAAGACATTTATCTCAAAGAGTGTGGAGTATCAGCGCGATGTGGTGCCTATCCATTTCAGCGGACAGAACTCGGAGCGCTTCTATCGCATCGCCCGATTCAGCGACAAGTATTTGCCTTTCAACTTAGCCATGCTTTTCTTGGTCGACGAGATGTACCGGAACGTGGGAAAGGACTTCCGTATCGCCTTTGGCAAGCCCATACCCTGGCAGACCTTCGACAAGAGCAAGACTCCCACAGAATGGGCGCAATATGTAAAAGACAAAGTTTACGAATTATAGAAAGTTACATCATAGATTATGGAAGAAGATATAATCCAGCCAATAGACAGGGACTTGTTGAAGAGTGAGCTCACTCCCGACAAGCAGCTTCGTATGACAAACAAGAGTCATAACGAAATCTATATCGTGACAGCCAACGACTCTCCCAATGTGCTGAAGGAGATAGGCCGTCTTCGTGAAATCGCATTCCGTACAGCAGGAGGCGGCTCGGGCAAGTCAATGGATTTGGACGAGTTCGACTTTGGAGATAATTGTTATAAGCAGCTCATCGTGTGGAATCCTGAGGCCGACGAGATTATTGGCGGTTATCGTTATCTCTTGGGTAAAGACTGGAAACTCGATGCTAAAGGACAGCCTATATTGGCTACGAGTCATATGTTCCATTTCTCAGACAAGTTCCTTAAGGAGTACATGCCTTATACCGTGGAGTTGGGACGTTCCTTTGTCTCATTGGAATATCAGAATGTGCGCATGAACAGCAAGAGCATCTTTGCGCTCGACAACCTGTGGGATGGCCTGGGAGCTCTTACCGTGCTCTATCCCGAACTGAAATATTTCTTTGGCAAGATGACGATGTATCCGTCTTATATTCGCCGTGGTCGTGACATGATTCTCTATTTCCTCAAGAAGCATTTCGATGATAAGGAGAATCTTGTTATCCCGATGAAACCATTGAAAATAGAGACTCCAGAGAGTGAGCTGAAGGCGCTCTTTACCGAAGATGACTTCCGTGCAGACTATCGCATTCTCAATCGTGAGGTACGTGAGTTGGGCTACAACATTCCCCCTTTGGTGAATGCTTATATGAATCTCAGTCCTACGATGAAGCTTTTCGGAACAGCCATCAATTATGGTTTTGGTGATGTGGAGGAAACTGGTATTCTGATTGCTGTTGACGAGATCTTGGAAGAAAAGCGTGTGCGCCATATCAACAGTTTCATAGCCGAGCATCCGGAGGCGTTGAAGATAACAAGTGGCGCCAACAATATTATTTATAAGGAAAAGGAAGACAAGTAAACCTTATCCGTTTTATAAAAGACATTCAACTTCCGAGTGGAGTGAAAGTTGGAGAAGTAAAACAAGATACTAAAGAAGCGTTTCGTTCATTCGAGGCGCTTTTTTAGTATTCTTGTTTATGAATGTCTGCGATTTTTAACTTGCTAATAAAACGAAGTTGCTTGCGATGGACAATGCAAGTACTTGTTTTTTCTATTTATTCTGCTGAAAAGCTTTAGTATATATATTCATCGGGGCGCTATGGTTAACTGCGAAAAAATAATTTCCCAGTTGGGAAAAAATATTTTTCCAGTTGGGCAGATTCTTTTTCCCAGTTATGCGGCGCTTTTCGGACAATTATTGCATGAATATACAGTATAAATATGCGTTCGTGTTTTCCGTTTCTCTCCCTCACGCCCTATACGATAGGCAGGCTGATACCGTTTATCTTCTGATAGATGTCGAGGGCGTAAATGTCGGTCATTCCGCTGATATAGTCGATGACAGCCATGATTCGCTCCTCTATATTCTCGTTGTTGATGTCGTACTGACTGCTTACCCGTCGCAACAGTTGTTGAGAGTCGAAACGTTCGGGCGTGATAGCTGCATAGACAAACACCTCCATAAGTGTAGCCATGATCTTGTAACCCGAGAGCTCGATGTCGAGTACAGGCTTGCTGTGGTAAATCTTTGCAAACGAAGTCTTCTCGCATTCTTTGTAGGCATCTCGCTGTTGCTCAGCGATGTGGTCGATGAGGCTTCCCTCGAATGTTCCGGCCAAAATCTCCTCCTCATGCTCCAGGAAGGCTGCCACACATTCATTTTCCAGTCGGCCGATGGCGCTGGCTCTCATGTAGACCACCTTCTCGTTCTCGTCGGTCACGCCCTCTTCCTTGATGCGTTCCTTAATCTTATTTTGGGTTTCCTTGTCGAAAAATCCCAACAGCAGTCGCTCCGTCTCTTCGTAAGACAGAATCTTGAGCTTGTGGGAGTCTTCGATGTCCATGATTTCGTAGCAGATGTCGTCGGCTGCCTCTACCATATATACCAATGGATGACGGGCGTATCTTAGAGGCTCGCCAGGTTTTGACTTGCGAAAAATGCCCAATTCATCGGCCACTTTCTGGTATGAGGCCTTTTCCAAGGTGAAGAAACCGAACTTGCCATGACTGCCCGCCAACTGGCTGGCGAATGGATATTTTACGATAGAAGCCAGCATGGAGTAGGTCATGACGAAGCCGCCTTTTCGTCTTCCCTTGAACTGGTGGGTCAGTATGCGGAAGGCATTGGCGTTGCCTTCGAAGTGAGTGATATCTTGCCAGAACTCCGGTGAAACCAGCTCTTTTATTGCTTTTCCTGCTCCCTCGCTGAAGAAAGTCTGTATGGCTTTCTCACCAGAATGGCCGAAAGGAGGGTTGCCCAGGTCGTGTGCCAGGCAGGCTGCGCTCACGATAGTTCCTATTTCCTCGAAGAGAGTGTCCTTCAGCTCTGGGCGCTTTTCTATGATACGCTTCGAGATGTCGTTGCCCAACGACATTCCCACACTCGATACTTCCAGACTGTGGGTCAGTCGGTTGTGTACAAAGATGGAACCAGGTAACGGGAAAACCTGAGTCTTGTTTTGCAGTCGTCTGAAAGCCGACGAGAAGATGAGCCTGTCGTAGTCGCGTTTGAACTCCGACCGGTCGTCGTGGCGCTCGGCATGCTTATGCTCCTGTCCGAAGCGCTTGTTAGATATGAGTTTAATCCATTCCATATCGCAAAAATACAGCAATCCTGACACAATACAAAATAAAAAAGCATTTATTTTTTATAAAATCTATCATTTTCGTCATGAAAATGCCTAAATGTGCCCGAAAAACATTATTTTTGCATCTTAAAAGAATGAACATGATGAAAGTACAAATTATCAACCGCGGGCATCAGCCGTTGCCAGCTTATGCCACACCCCAGAGCGCAGGTATGGACCTGCGTGCCAATATCGACGAATCTATCGTGCTTCACCCTATGGAGCGCCGTCTTGTTCCTACAGGTCTTTTCATGGCTTTGCCAGCAGGCTTCGAGGCGCAGATACGTCCTCGCAGTGGGTTGGCTTTGAAACATGGCATTACTGTTCTCAATACCCCAGGCACTATTGATGCCGATTATCGTGGCGAGATCATGGTTCTGCTCATCAACTTCTCGCAGACCGACTTTGTCATCAACGATGGTGAGCGTATTGCCCAAATGGTGATTGCCAAGCACGAAAATGCCGAATTCATCGAAGTAGAGACACTCGATGAAACTGAGAGAGGTGCTGGTGGTTATGGTCATACAGGTGTAAAATAATATAGATACATACAATTAATCTGTTGTGAATAGAATCAATATTTTGAGACAAGTATTCTTGGGCTTCATAAGCTTTATGACATTCCTGACAGCTATGCCCGTGCAGGCTGCCGATGGTTTGACGGGCAATGACCGCAAGCGTTACGACTACTTCTTTCAGGAGGCAGCCCGTCTTCAGGCATTGGGTCGTTATGGCGATGCATTCGAGCTTTTTGAGCACGCCCGCAAGATCAATCCACGTGCTGCTGAGGTGTATTTCTATCAGTCGATGTACTATCAGCAGATGAAGCAAGACTCCTTGGCTCAAGACTGTCTGTCGCGTGCCATCACCTTGGCTCCATCCAACCTTACCTTTCGCGAGCGGATGGCACAGTATTATGTTGCCAACCAGCAGTACGACAAGGCTATCGAAGCTTACGAAGGCATCTTCGCTCAGAATCACGACAATACCGATGCGCTCTATATGCTGTTGCGTCTTTATCAGCAGCAGAAAGAATATCCACAGATGCTGAAAACCCTCAACCGCTTGGAGACAGAGGAAGGCGAGAACGAGAAGTTTACTCTTGAGAAGATGCACATCTACGAGTTGATGAACGATTCCAAGTCAGCCTACAAGGAACTCAAGTCGCTGACCGAGGCGCATCCGCTTGATATGATTTATAAAACCATGTTGGGCAACTGGCTTATGGAACACCAGCGCCGGAAAGAGGCCTACAAGTTGTTTACCCATGTGCTCGAAGAAGAGCCTGACAACTCGTATGCCCAGATGTCGCTCTACGACTATTATAATGCCACCGACCAGAAAGAACAGGCTCACGCCATGCTCGACTGCATTCTGTTGGGCAAGAAGACCGACCTGGATACCAAGTTGATGATGATTCGCTCGTTCATACAGGATAACGAGAGCCATGGTGCCGATTCAACCCAAGTCATCGCTCTTTTCGACAGAATGCTGGCTCAGCCCAAGCCCTCGGCAGACATCGCTGAGTTCCGTGCTGCCTATATGAATATTAAGAAAATGCCGATGGATACGGTCAATGCAGCTTACCGCAAGGTGCTCGAGATAGCTCCCGACCGTAGTGAATCGCGCATCCAACTCATTCAGAATCTATGGGAAAAGAAAGACTACGACGAGGTTATCCGCCTGTCTAATGCTGCCCATGACTACAATCCGGAAGAGATGGTATTCTATTACTTTGGCGGTATGGCGCACTATATGAAGCATGAGGAAGATGCCACGCTCGAAGAGTTCCGCCGCGGAGTGGGACAGATCAACAGCAAGAGCTCTCCCGATTTGGTGTCCGACCTTTATATGATCATGGGCGACATCCTTCATGGCAAGAACCGTCAGGCAGAAGCTTTTGCCGCTTACGATTCCTGTCTGCATTGGAAACCCGACAATGTTCCAGGACTCAACAATTATGCTTACTACATCAGTCAGACGGGCAAGAACCTGCAGAAGGCAGAGTTGATGAGCTACAAGACCATCAAGGCAGAGCCCAAGAACTCCACCTATCTTGATACTTATGCGTGGATTCTCTTTATGGAGGAACGTTATGCTGAGGCCAAAACCTATATCGACCAAACCTTGGCGTATAGTGATTCAACGGCCGACAACAGTACCATTATTGAGCATGCAGGCGACATTTATGCCATGAACGGACTTACCGACCAGGCTGTGGCCTACTGGAAGCAGGCACAGAAAGGCAGCCAGGACCCTGATGCTCTGAAGCTGAAAATCGAGTGTAGGAAATATATGACAGAAAGTGAAATCATTAAATATAAGCGAAAATGGAAAAAAACAAAATAATGAAACTGGCAGCATTCTGTCTGCCCTTGATGTTGCTGGCATCGTGTGGCACCAAGAAACAAATTGTTTCTGATGGCGTGAGCAACAAGAACTTGCCACATCAGGAGGTGAAAAGTGTAGAGACCGAACGCATGCAGAAACTGGCTTTTGTACAGAAGGTGTCCGACAATCAGGTGTACGCCAAGAACATTACGGGCAGCATAAACTTCACCATCCGCATGGGAGAGAAGAAAATTTCGGTAGATGGTGCGCTTCGAATGCGTAAGGACGATGTGATACGTCTACAGTTGTATGCTCCCATTCTGGGCTTCGAGATTGGCCGTCTGGAGTTTACCCCCGATTATGTGCTCATCATCGACCGTTATCACAAACAGTATATCAAGGCCGACTATAATCATGTAGACTTCCTGCAGAAGCAGGGCATCAACTTCTATTCGTTGCAGGCGCTGTTCTGGAATCAGCTTCTCTTGCCTGGAGCCAAGCAGGTGAAGGAGTCTGATCTGAAGAAGTTTGATGCCGATTTGGCTGTAGAGGGAAACGAAGTGCCAGTCACCTTGAAGAATGGCAACATGACGTATGCCTGGACTTCCCAGCGTGCCACTGGTCGTATAGACAAAGCCGACGTGGAGTATGTCAGTTCGCAGCATGGCACATCGGGAGTGCATATTCGTTATGACAACTTCCGCGCCGTAGGTGTCAAGATGTTCCCTGCCTTGTTGGATATGACTCTTGTCACTAATGCAACCCGTCAGAAGAAGGAGGTCAATCTCGTTATCAAGATGAACGAGGTGAAGACCGACAGCAACTGGGAGTCGCGTTCCGAAGTTTCGAGCAAGTACGAACAAGTATCGGCAGAAGACGTGCTGAATAAAATAATGAGTCTGTAAATGAAACGTATATTATTGATTATTCTGGCCTTGTCGTTTGTCTTGACTCCTTATGCGCAGAAGACTGCACAAAGAAAGAAGACTGCCACAACGGCAAGAACGGTAAGAACCCAAAAGAAAACCCCAAAAAAGAAGCCTGTGAAAAGGCGCCAATCCAAGGCTCCCACACGGGCAGAGAAGAAAGCCGCCTATAGCAATGCTTCCATTCGAGGATTGCAGGGACAGCGTGCCAACATACAAAAGAAAATCAAGGAGCAGGAGAGAGCTCTCCGCCGCAATCAGGCCGACGTGAAGAAACGTCTGCAAGACCTCATGGTGCTTAATGGCGAAATCGACCAGCGACAGAAGAACATCGATGGTATACAGCAGGATATCCACCACATCGATGGCAATATCGGCTTGCTCAATACTCAGCTCAAAACCCTTGAACAGCAGTTGCAGGACCGAAAGAACAAGTACATCCGTTCTATGCGCTATATGACCCGTCATCACTCCGTGCAAGACAAGCTCATGTTTATCTTCAGCGCCAAGAACCTTACGCAGATGTATCGCCGCCTGTCGTTCATACGTCAGTATTCTGCCTATCAGAAGGCACAGGGCGAGGCGGTAAAGGCCAAGCAGAAACAGGTGACCGAGAAGCACAAGCAACTGCAGGTGGTGAAGGGACATAAGAACAACCTTTTATATAAAGGTCAGCAAGAGAAAACTGCGCTCGAAGGCAAGCAGACCGAGCAACAGCAAGTGGTGCAGGGATTGCAGAAGCAACAGAAAACCATTCAGGCTGTTATTGCTGATCAGCGCAAAAAGGATGCTGCTATCAATGCGCAGATTGACCGTCTGATAGCCATTGAGGTAGAGAAAGCGCGTGCCCGTGCGGCAGCTGAGGCTAAGCGTAAGGCTGAAGCTCAGGCGGCAGCACAGCGTAGGCGTGAGGAACTGGCTCGTCGAAAGAAACAGGCCGAGGCTGAGGCTCGTGAGAACGCCCGTCGTATAGAGGAGGCACGGCGCAAGGAACGTGAGGCCGAGTTGGCTCGTCAGCGTGCTGCAGAAGAGAATCGTAAGGCTCAGGAGTTGGCTCGTAAGGCTCAGGAGGAAGCTCGTCTGCAAGCAGAGAATAGTGCTAAGGCCAAAGCTCAGGAAAAGGCACGTGCCCGTGCAGAGAAGGCTGCCCACGAGGCTGCTGAACAAGCCAACCGACAGGCAAGAGCAGAACAGGCTGCTCGTGAGGCTGAGGCCGACAGACGGGCTGCAGAGTTGAAGGCAAAAACAGATGAGGCACGTAACCGCAAAGAGTTGGCAAGCGCCCGCCGGGAAGCCAGTGATGCTGCTACTCTCAGTACGGTAGACCGTATGTTGAGTGGAGGTTTCGAGGCCAACCGTGGTCGCCTTCCTATGCCTATCACAGGAACTTACAAGATAGTGAGTCATTTCGGACAATACAACGTACAGGGTCTTTCCGGCGTTACCCTCGACAATAAGGGTATCAACCTTTTGGGCAAACCCGGTTGTGTGGCTCGTAGCATCTACGATGGCGAGGTAAGTGCCGTCTTTGGTTATGGAGGCATGTGGAATGTCCTTGTTCGCCATGGTGCCTATATCTCAGTATACTGTAACCTCAAGTCGGTGAGTGTTCACAAGGGGCAGAAGGTGAGTACCCGTCAGGCTTTAGGTGCTGTGGGTGCCGACAATATCCTGCAGTTCCAGTTGCGAAAGGAAACTGCCAAGCTCAATCCTGAGGCATGGCTTGCCCGTTAATGTAAATTTTTCTAACTTCCGTACATGCGAAAGTTAGATTAAAATATTCTTTGAAGGAGAGGTAGAACTCACTTGCCCAAGTGAGCACTACCTCTCCTTTTTTGTATTACATCAATAATATGGTGGATTTCCTGGAAATCGTGCAAACGATTGCTCACGAAATAATGACTTTTCTACAGAAAAACTAAGTGGTCTATCAAAAGTTATTCCTACTTTTGCCAATGTTTGAACTAATAACTTATCAACTTAACATATTATTTTATGCAAAAATTTTCTACGATGCTTTGTACTTTGGCAATGCTTTTCGGCATGATGATGGCTCCGGGAAACGTTCTCGCTGCTGTTACTGCCGATGTCTATACGCCAGTAGTTACAGAAAATGAGATCTCCGTGTTCTTGGAGACAAGTTGTGATAATGCCAAGATTTGGGCCTGGAATAACAAGGTGAAACAGTTTACCACTGCAGGTTGGCCTGGAGATGCCATGACTTTGGTGGGAACTAAAGGTGGAAAGAATGTCTTTAAATGGACTTACACAGAAGGAACAGAAATCCCTACTGGTGTGATTTTCACTCATGATGGTGAGCAGAAGCTGAATGGCGGTGATCAGGAGTATGTTAACCACGGCTATTATGTAGAAGGCAAGTATGAAAAGACGATAACCCCTGGCCCGGAAGGCAAGGTAATGGTCTTCTTCGATAATTCTACAGCCAACCTCGCAGATGTATATTGCTATATCTACGATGGTACAAAGGCAGCTCAGGAATGGCCAGGACTGAAGATGAGTCTTGACAACGAGACTGAGTACAATGGCAAGAAGGGCTATTATACAGTAGAAGTCCCTGCTGCTTTTGTCACAGGCTATTTCGTAATCAACAACGGACAGGATGGCTCTGTTCTCACAGGCGAGACGGTTTATGTAAACGGACAGGCTACGTCTATCGAAAACACCGTTCTTCAGGAGGTGCAGAAGGCAGAGAATAATGCTTGGTACACCTTGACAGGTATGCGTATCAGCAAACCTGCTCAGCCAGGACTCTATAT
>UMBY01019781.1_pt1 | contig 23989 bp, 13 predicted proteins | sample 1964101 | NCBI WGS metagenome assembly UMBY01 (sample SAMEA4835955, study PRJEB28245) | human gut metagenome | biome: gut microbiome; material: fecal sample | place: Denmark | collected 2008 | reverse complement strand
TACATGCAGCAATGGCCATTGATAAAACGGGGGTCTGGATATTTTTCTTTTTCATACTTAAATTATTATCGTCCTACATTACTATAGAACTTATGTTTTACACTAAATTTATATTTATGTGAGTATTTGTCACTAGAAAGAATAGCACCCATAATACCTATGAATGTTATGTTAGTCATAATAGTCTTGGCGATATCATCCACAATGGCGATATACTGCCAGCAAAGTAAATAACTTTTTCATAAACACAATTTGTTATTAAGTTAATAAATTCAGTTATAAGATTGAGAGGTTACTCTAATCTGTTGGTAAAGATAGTATAAAAAGTCTGTTATAACTTTATGTGGTGTTACAAATAGTTTATGAAAAAAGGGAAAAGGGATATAAAATAATCTATTTCCTAATAAAGCAACATTTTATACTATATAAAAGCAACACTTTATACTATATAAAAAAGGTCGATCGTGTCATCTCGACACAACCGACCTATCACGACTAACATTATTTCGGTTAATCTATATGATAAAACCTAAAACTAATGTTCATTTCTAATATTATTCAGCATTCTCCTTCCAGTACTCTGGAGCACCGAGACCTACAGCGAAGCCTGCGTATGTGTGCTTGCGGAGATAGTTGCTATCCCAAAGACCTGTAGGGCAACCTGCACGCCAACCTGAATCCTTAGGAGAATCAGTAGCACACCACTGAGTGATACCATACTGCTGAGCCTGTGGAATCAGCTCGAAGTACTTCTGGATGATGAATGTATAGAAGCTACGCATCTCCTTGTGCTGCTTCTCAGTCATCTTGTCGAAGGTAACAGAAGTACCAGCCTCATCCTCATAAGCCATATCAAGCTCAGAAATCTTGATGAGCTTACCAGTCTTAGCCAGCAACTTAAACATCTCTTCGATGTCGCTCTTAAGCTTAGCCTGCTTAGTTTCATCACCATAGCATGTTACGTGCATCTGTGTACCAATACCATCGATAACAACAGGCTCCTCTGCATTAGGATCTTCCCACAGACCAATCCAGTGGATCAAGCTATTCAGCTTAGCGTGCTGATCCCAGTAACCTTCCAAGTTGTAGTCATTGATAAAGAGCTTCAACTTAGATGGATCACCATTGTGCTCAGCAAAGCTCTTACGTGCATCTCTTACGGCTGTACGAACATAGTCGATATCACCGAGATAATCCTGCCAGTAGAAGCTATTGGCTACATCAGAAGCAGGAGCATTAGTTGCATGCTGCAACTCATTGAATCCATCAGCACCTTTCTTACCAGAGATCGCCTCGTTCACAACATCCCAAGATGTAACATAACCATCAGTAGCCTCCATCATACCATCAATCCACTTGCCCATTGCATCAGTAAGAAGAGATTTCTTCTCTTCATCCGTAAGAGGAATGGAATTAGCAGACTTCGTGTAGTAAACTTCAAAATCATCAATATAGAGGGTACCCGCATATTTACCGATATTCAGCAGCAGGCGCAAGGCATTGTCACCATTACATGTGGTAGCCACATCAACTTCCTTCCAATCAGTTGTAACGTTGATGGTAGGGAAGTCACCACAGCCTTGGTATCCTTCAGGATTTTGGAATCCAGCACCAAATTCACCAGCTACAGAACCCTTGATTTTCATCTTCAAGTGATAGGTTTTACCATTCTCGAAAGCGAAACCAGGTTGATAGTTAACTTGTGCATTCCAGGTGTTTTCCTTGGCTGCGTTGTTACCAACCTCACAAACACCATTTACAATCTTTGGCGTATTATCCATACCCCATCCACCAAGGTTCTGACCATCATCAAAGTTAAGATGCGCAACACTTACAGGGATTTCAACAGCACCTGCACCAGCTACATTACCAATCTTATAGGAGATGTCTACCCAAGAAACTTTGGTCCAGTGAGAAATATCTTTTTCATCAAAGGTAGAGTTGACTGCAATATTATGGTCAGAACCCTTTTCTTTCAATACAAAATTATCAAAATAGAGAGTACCGCCAATCTTTCCGAAGCAGAAACGCATACGATCGATATCCGCATTTGGCGTGAAAGAGAATTTATTGTCAACAGCACTTTCAGCTACAGTAAATGAACCTGCTCCATACTGTGTAGCAGAACCATCTTTCTTACCAGGCCAGAAATCAATCGTTCCAGGATTAGTTCCCCTTACATTAAGTGAAATCTCGTAAGTTTTACCAGCTTTAAGAGGCTCATCCAAATCATAGTAGATTTCATAATCCCAGGTATTTGCCTTAGGATCACCAGCCGTGATGATAAGACCAGGATTCTCCTCTGCAGGAGGTAACTCCTTATCCTTTATCAGCCCATTCAGATACTTGTTGTTCTGCTGAGAGTGCCAAGCGAGCGTATGACCATAGATGGTCAAACCTGCATCCTTGGCATTGGCAACAAAGGAACTAACATTACCAAAGTTCATCACACCCTTGTTGTCCACACAAGAAGCATACTTCATAGCATTGCCGGCGGTCATCTCGTCGAAGTTGCTACCAGCCAAGCAATACACGATGCCCTGTTCGTTGAAGTCGGCTGCGGCGAGCGCAATGCCCAACTTAAAGTCGGGATTGCACTTGCCTGCGTCTTTCAGATCCTGTACATATTTCTTCAAAGGCTCATAGTTGTTGAGATACAGATAGTCCTTCTTGTTCTGGGTCATATCTGTACGGAACTCTGAGAACTTGTCGTCAGCGCATGAAGACAAAGCCAAGAGAGCTACCAAGCCTAGTCCAAAATTAATTCTTTTCATATTCATGATATAATCTTATTTCGATGATACTAACCCAGCATCTTACTGCTGAACATATTTAGTATTGAAGGTGACGACACCGTTGATGTTGCCACGAGTCTGAGCGACAAACTGGTCGCGGGTCTCCATCGTGATGCCACAACCGAAATCAACCTTGTAGTTGAGAGTGAGCAAGTCACGATCCTTGTTACCCCAAGCCAACTTGGCTGCCTTCTTCTCAAACTTACCAGAACCTGTGGCTGTCATGCCCTCGGTATCAGAAGATACAGTGACATTGCCATCATTGGCAAAAGTAAGTTTCAAGTTGCAGGTGTATTTCACAATCTTATCGCTGCCATCTTCATTCTGACCTTCCACCTTGCTCACTGAGACAGGGAAGAGAGCCTCTGTCAAGCTCTTGGTGGTAATCTGGCAAACCTCATCCTTCTCGATGGAAGCACCTTGACGAGTTTCCTCCTTGGTCTGACCATTCTCGGTAATCTTATCAGTACCACGACGGAGATAGAAGCCCTCCCAAGGGTTCATGTATTTTACCTTATAGAGTACATAATCCTGAGGAGTTTTTGACCAAGCCTCCAAGTTTGTTCTAGAAGGAGTCTCACCATCTACCATAGGCTTACCACTCAGGATAGAGTCAGCTCCCACCTGCTCCAAGATACGAACAGGAATCACATAAGAACCCTTGACGCACTCTGGGTCTGCGAAGAACGCATCCTCCAACTTCACCTTCAGTCTGCCGAGCATCTCACCATTATAGTTGATGGTATTGCCATCCAAGGTGTAATAGTTGGTAGGCATTGGCTTCACTGGGGTCACGCCGTCCTCGAAGAAGAGGTTGTCACAGAGAGACTCATCGACAGCCACCTTCAAGGTGATGTTCTTGCCATTACGAGCACCACCCATTGTGGAGACGATACGGATGATATGGTTGTTATCGTCTGTGGTGTTGAGGGTCTCAGCATCACCCAAGACCACGGTACGGTCTAGGAACTGATGGGCGAAATATACATTGACACCACCCTCGTAATCAGGGAAGTCTGCATCACCGTTCTCGCAAGAGGAGAAACCGAGTGCCAAGATTCCCATGACAGCCATAGCTAAGATTTTCTTCATTTTCATAATTAATCGTATTTAATATTAGTCGTTGTTCTTTACATTCCAGCCCTTGTTCTGCTTCAAGTTGCTCCACTTGAGCGTCTCACTTTGTGGGATAGGACCATAATACATATAATCGCTATAATTTCTTGTCTCTACATCGATTTCTTCGAATGTAGGAATACCATCTACCTCGGTTACGTTGACACCCTTGGCTGTCTCGGCAATGTTAGCCTTCCAACGGCGGAGATCCCAGAAGCGGTGATTCTCGAAGCAGAGCTCGATACGACGCTCATTGCGAATCAACTCACGCATCTTTGCCTGATCTTCTGCACATTCATCGAGGTAGCCAGTATCGGTAATGCCAGCACGTTGGCGGATAGCCTTGATGACATCGTAAGCAGAATAGTTGTGAGTACCTTTACCCTTTGGTCCCCAAGCCTCGTTGGCTGCCTCAGCGTAATCCAAGAAAATCTCGGTGTAACGGATGTAGGCATTGTAGTGAGGCTGTGCATTGAGGTTGTTAGGGTCTGCGCTACAGTCGTCACGAAGCAACTTCTTCAGATAGTAACCTGTACGAGTAGAGGTACTAATCTTATTGAGACCGTCATTGGTATCTCCAGTTGCTGTCGTGTTGATGGTCTTGCCCTTGTACTCAGAACCATTGTGGATGATATAGAGGTCGAGACGTGGGTCACGATTGCTATAAGGATCAATGTCATCAAAGTCACTATTCTCCTCATCTGTGATAGGATAACCATTCGCCATAGGGAAGGCATCCACCAAGTTCTGAGTTGGATTGATGCGACCCTTTCCGTAGAGTGTAGGAGGGAAATTGTTCTTCTCTTGGATAACACCGAGGTCGTAATCTTCCTTACCCTCATTGACATTACTACGCCAAATGATTTCAGCAGGAACGGCACCTGACTTCAAAGCCTTGATTTCAGCTGCATTGTTATACCAGGTATTACCTTTGGCTGCCAAACCAGACACACCACCGATACGGTCGAGTACCTTGGCTGCTTCATCGGCAGCATTAGCAGCAGTAACATCACTGCCACCCTTGTAAGCCTCGCTAGATGCCATCAAGGCAACCTGTGCACGGATAGCCTCTGCGATACGACCACTGATACGACCAGCCAAGTGCTCACCGAACACACGGTCATAGACGCTCAAAGAAGCACCCAACTCCTTATAGTAAGCAGGAACCTCAGACTCTGAGTGCTGCTTGTAGTCGAGAGGCAACAACTTGATAGCCTCATCCAAGTCGGAGTTAATTTGGTCGATGCACTGTTGGAAGGTAGCACGAGACTGATTGAAGTCGGTGTTGGCATCTTCCACTGTGGTTGACAATGGCACACCCAAGAGTTCACCATCCTCAGACCAACCAGCATGAGCCTGAACGAGATAATAAAGATTCAAAGCTCTCAAAGCATAAGCCTCACCCTTGCGGCTCTCAGCGAACACCTTGGCTGCAATAGGATCGTCTGCCCATTTCACGTCATCAGCGATAGCAAGGAATTGATTCAAGTACTGGATAACAGAACGGCGACCATTCCATTGGCTCATTGGGTCGTTGTTAGCAGCCCAAGCACCTTGTGCCATTTTCGAGTAAGTGCTAGCCAAATCATTGGTCACTGCATCATCGGTGGCAATGTCCGTCTCGCTCGAATTGGAATATGGCAGATGAGAATAGGCATAGCCCAAGAGACCTTGTGCAAATGTAGGCTCCTTAAGCATCGCCTCTACACCTCGGTTATTCTCCTCGGCAGGCTCAAACAAGTCGGAGCAAGATGCCAACGACAAGGAGAGCGCAGCCAATAATATAATATTCTTAATTTTCATCTTAATTCGTTTTTATGAGTTATTAGAATGATGCCTTGACACCTATATTATAATAACGTGTCTGAGGAGCTTGACCTACTGACATCTCCAACCACTTGCGGTTGCCAGAGATAGTCAACAGATTGGAACCACTGACAAAGGCTGAAAGAGACTTCACCCAAGTCTTCTGAAACAAGCGACTTGGCAAGTCATATGTAACCTGAACCTTAGCCAAACGGAACGCATCGGTCTTGTACAACCAGAAATCAGAGGTCTGATAGTTGTTGGTTGACTTAGAAGCCAAGCGTGGATAGAGAGCTGTCGTAGCGTTCTCTGGTGTCCAAGCATCACGTGCAATCTCAGAGTACTTCACGTCACCCTCGGTCTTGAAGTAGTCACCCAAAGACAACTTAGATGCGTATGCCCCGAAGTTGGCTGTTCCCAAGGCGAAGAAGGTGAATCCCTTCCACTTGGCGGTGAAGTTGATACCCATTGTGAATGGAGAACCATACCAGCCACCCTTGCCGAGATATACCATATCGTTGGAGTCGATGACGTTGTCACCATTCTGGTCGATGTACTTCAAGTCACCAGGCTTCACTTCATTACCCAGTTTGCTCTGGTCAGCCCACTCAGCTATCTCTTCCTTACTCTGGAAAATGCCTGCGGTCTTGAATCCCCAGATGCCATCGAGTACCTTTCCTTGACGATTCTGATAATCATAGAGGTTGACCTCGTCACGCTTGGTGGCCTTGGTAGTATAATAAGTACCGGTTACACCGAGTGCCAAATCTACCTCACCAAACTTCTTGTTGGCTGTCAACGCAAAGTCGAAACCTGTACGACGGTCGGCATTGAAGTTGACCACAGGAATGAAACCACCTGTAGGATAACCATTACTCAAGTAAGATGGATAGTAAGTTGGATTGGAAACCAACAAGCCATCGGTTGTCGTTACGAAGAAGTTGGCATCCAAGGTCAGCAATTTCTGCCACAAAGATGTACGGAAGTTGACTGAGAACTCCTTACGGCTGATAAATCCCAAGTCATTATTTCCACCTTTGGTAGAATAGGCATATTGGTTGGTACCACCATCAGCCCAAGCATATCCGTAAGTTTGGCTCCAAGCTGGCATATAGAGATAATAACGTTGGTCATTAACAGCCAAGTCTATATCTTGCTTGATGTCGCTGTAGGATGCACTGATCATCATATCATCCACCACCTTGCTGTCCTTCAAGAAATTCTCATTCTTCAATCTCCAACCCAATGTCAAGGAAGGTGAAAGAGCCTCGCGATGACCTGGAGCCAACTGTGCTGAATGGATGGCTGCCATACCGAAGTCGAGATAGTACTTCTGGGCGTAGTTGTAAGACGCATCCAAAGCTAGGTTGGCACTTGAGTTCTTGTGATAAACAGCCGACTTGGTCTGCTGGAAACCAGAGGCAATCAACATGGCAGAAAGGTTATGCACCTTGCTGAATGTGTTCTGATAGTTGAACTGCGCAGAGAAGAGCATCGTCTGGTTATCCACACTATTACTGATGTTCTGCACACCAGGATGCTTGTCATCGCCTTCCTTCTTCAAGCTTACGATTTCATCCTTACCATTGATGTTTGCCCAAGTTGGGATATACACCGCATAATTATTGTCGAAAGAGGTATTATAAGAGGTGGCGTAATCGACTGCAAACTTTGTCTCGAAGGACAAGCCCTTGAGTAACTTCGCCAAGTTGATCTTGATACCTGTGTCGAACTGGAACTGGCGGCTTGTATATTTAGTCTTACCAGCTGAATAGATGTCACCAAAGATATGGGTAGAGTTCTCCTGGCTACCTGCCAAGAAGTACTTACCATCTATCAAGTTGGCATTGTTGATCAAAGCCCAGGCATTGGTTGCCGATGGAGAGATATAATCAATTGGTATCAATGGAGCTGCATTCTGTGGATAGTTTGGACGCATAGAAGCGGCAGTTGACCAATAGTTACCCTTGGCAGAGCTTGCATCATAGAATGTAGCATTGGCATTGACATAAGCCTTGATATCATCGCTGATGTTGACATCTACGTTACCACGTACATTGAAACGGTTGGTATGGTTGCGCTTAGCCTCACCAAACTTGAAGACATCACCTACTCGATAAAAGTTGATGTTGCTGTAGAAGTGAGCACGCTTGCCACCACCCTCAATCTCAGCAGTAGCCTCAGAGCGGTTGTATGCCTTTCTGATGTAATCAGAAGAGTAGTAATCCACGTTAGGGTAACGGTAAGGATTGTCGCCAGCACCGAAGTCATAAATCTCGTCCTTATAGAGAGGAGACAAGCCATCGCTGGCACGTCCCTTATTATATAAGGTCATGTACTCAGCTGAGCTAAGATACTCAGGATAAGACTTGGCTACATACCAGCCTGTATTGGCAGTGACATCTACCTTGATGCCATCCACCTTACCTCGCTTGGTGGTGATGAGGATAGCACCCTTGGCAGCCTTGCTACCATAGAGTACCACAGCCTGAGCACCCTTGAGGAAAGTAATCTGAGAAATCTCTGAAGGAAGTACATTGGTTGCCTCACGTGGCACGCCATCCACCAAGACTAAGTAGCCTGCGTTGTTGGCATCCTGTGCCCAGAGTGAGTTGCCATTCCAACCACCTACCAACGCTTGCATGTTGTCAAGGCTATAGGTATGGTAGTCTTTCTTCATCAAGTCCTCTACATCGACCACAGAGACACCACCGAGGAGTTCATCCTTAGCCACCTGGCGGTAAGCCACTTGAACCATCTCCTTGTCAGCGTTCAGCGAGTCGGTTTCGTCTGCTTGCGCCGTCTTGGCATCGGCACTCAATGGAGCCAAAGCCACAAGACCTGCGACAAACAACTTGTAATTATATGATTTGAATATTGAATTCATACGATCATCTATTAATTTGATATATTATAGTATTGCTTACCAACCAGGATTCTGTGGGAACTCTGCATAGAGTTGAGTCTGATCGGTTGGGAATGGGAACCAATAGTGCTTGGCAGTGAAGTCACGTTTGATGATAACTTTCTTGCCATAGCCAGATACTTGTCCATTCTCAGGATGTTTAGGGTCGCTGCTGACACGCTCAAACACCTGTCCGTACTTGGTATTGTAAGGAGCCTCCGTCAAGAGCAACCAACGCTGCAAGTCGTTGAAACGCATTCCCTCAAAAGCCAACTCCACCTCACGCTCACGACGAACTTCGTCCATGAACTTGTGAGCATTGGCTACATATTCAGCTGCTACATGTCCTGCGCCACAACGGTCACGAATGGTATTGATGGCAGCTTCAGCCGTCTTGCTAAAGTTGGATGACTTACCTTGCGCACCAGAGGTGGCGGCACAAGCCTCAGCATACATCAAGTAGATATCGGCAAGACGCATGTAAGGCAAATAGGCATTAAAAGCCTTGTCGTAATATTGATCAACAGAATTTGCAGTATGAGGAGCCAATTTCTGAATGAAGTACCCCGTTTGGCTACCATTCTCTACGCTACGCATTGTCTGCATCCCATCTGAGGTGGTAGATTCTGATGAAGAAAGGTTACAATAGATATAATTTTTCAATACACCTGTTGCGCTACCAACATCATTGATAAACTTACATCCATCATATACGATGTCGTGATAGAAACGAGGATCACGGTTCTTCCAAGGATGCTCTGGGTCGAAACCGCCTGCAAGATTAGGCACCAACTCGCCATTCTCTATCAAGAAAGCAGGCTCGCCATTCGCCATACCATAAGCCTCTACCAAGTTGGCTGTAGGCTGGTGGATGACATTGTCTTGAGGAACGATGCCAGCCATCTTAGGACCAAACACCTTACCATGGTTCCAAGGTGAAGCCCATCTATTCTCATCACATGGACCACGGAAGATAGCTTCTGTAGAACCAGGCATCTGGTAGTTCTGATTGACAGTGTAGAAGATGTCATCGAAGCTAGAAGACTCGCTGGAAGAGATGACGTGATTATAAATATCGTCATAATTATAGGAAGCCAAAGCATATTGCGTCTGACCACCTTCTACCAAGTTGAGCAACTCGCCGAGAGCCTCAGCTGCCTTCTTGCTATACTCTGCATCATAGTCGTATGTGATTTCACTCTTAACAGCTCCGAGTTTTGCACCATTCTTCATCAAAGGACTGGCTGCCCAGAGATAGTTCTTGCCAAGATAGCCCAATGCCATGATCTTGTTGATGCGAAGTTGGTTATGACCAGAGGTCTGCTTACCAGCTGTGGTCTTATCCCAATCGATAGGCAACAGGTCGGCAGCCTTGCGGAAGTCCTCTCCTGCCTTGGCTGCACATTCTTGATAAGAGAGACGAGGCAAAGTCAATTTACTACTAGCATCCAGCACCTGATCGATGTATGGAAGACCACCCAACTGCTGCATCATCTCGAAATGCCACCATGCACGGAAGAAATAAAGCTGACCAGCAATCAAGTTTTTCTCCTCTTGGGTAGCAGTTGTCAACTTGTCGAGATTAGCAAGACCTAAGTTGCACTTTCGGATGCAATACCAAGCGTGAGGATAGATAGAGTGAGACTTGGCATCTACCTTCGTTGGATTACTACCTGCACGATAGAACCAAGAAGCATATCCATTGGTATAGATATCGCGATAGTTACCCAAGTCCATCTGATGAGTCATCTCGCCATCAGCCTTGGAATTGAAAACTTCATCGTCACCCCAATTCCAAGAAGGGCACCAGTTACACTTCTCCTTATCTGGCACACAGTTGTAGATTTCCTCGATGAAGCCTTGGAAATTCTTGAAGGTCTTGAAAGCATCCTCAGAAGACACGGTTGCCTCTGGAGACTTATCCAAGTAATCCTCGCAAGAGCTCAACGATGTGGTGAGAGCCAGGGCTAGACAACCTGTATATAGTATGTTTTTAATATTCTTGTTCATTTGTATTCTCTTTAAAAATTACAATGTAAACTTGACACCTAAGTTGAAACGTCTTACAGTAGGATAAGCTCCAAGTGAGCCCCATGTAGAGAGGTTTGACTCACGGTCGTCTGGCATACGTGTCCAGAGCCAAAGGTTATTACCATTGAGATAGACCTTCAGGTAGTTGATTCCCAAGTGCTTGATCCATCCCTTTGTCCAAGTATAGGCAATTTCCACATTCTTCAGACGGATGTAAGAACCATCATATAGGAACTGGGTACCATTACTATAATTAGAGGTCGTCGCTCCCCAACGTGGAACGCGGACATCAGCATTGGTATTGTCCTTATCCCACCAAGAGCCTTGATCAAAGACGGTATTCAACTTGCTGCCAAAGCTAGTAAGACTTACCTCACGAGTTACATTGGTTACTCCATAGAACTGAGCGAATGCCGAGAAGCCCTTCCACTCGAAACCGATGGTGGCATTGTAAGTGTTCTGAGGACTGTTGCTATAGCCGTATGGAGCCATATCGTTGGAATCAACCACACCATCACCATTGTAGTCGATGATGTAATAGTCACCTACCAAACGGTAGTTCTCATTCACATCATGGGCAGGAGAGCCATACAAGTCATCGATGTTGTTCAAGTAACCATTGCTCAACCAAGCCTTGGTCTGGTTGATGGCATAGCCTGCTTTTCTCAAGTTGGATGGTGCCATACCTGGGTCATCCTTGATGAGCACCTTGTTCTTGGCATGGGTCATATTGAAGTTACCCCAAAGACGAAGACCATTAGCAAAGGTCTTGTTGAGCTTTACTTCCCACTCATAACCTGTGGTACGAACTTTACCCAAGTTGGCTGTTGGCGCAGAACCACCGAGATAAGAAGGAACGGAACGCTCGTCACCACGTACCAAGATGTCGTCACGAACATCACGGAAGACATCGAAGGAACCTGTAATCAAACCACCCAAGAAACCGTAGTCAGCACCAATGTTCAACTTCTTAACTGTCTCCCACTTCACGTTTTCATTGCCGATGGAAGCCTCACGATACCAAGTATAGATACTCTTGTTGTACTTTTCATCCATGATGGTGTTGCCACCGTATGCCCACTGGCTCATATACAACCAACGGTTGCTATCGAGGAATGGATCACCCAAGTTGTCATCACCAATCTCACCGTATGATGCACGGAACTTCAACATATCAATGATGTGCTTGTCACGAAGATTCTTCATGAATTTCTCCTCTGTAACAGTCCAACCAATAGCACCTGAATTGAAGAAAGCGAAGCGATTATCCTTGCTAAACTTCTCTGATCCGTTGTAAGCACCATTGTACTCGATGAAATAGCGACCATCATAGTTATAGGTAGCACGGAAAGCCCAGTCTTCACGATAGGTAGGAATGACACTACCTCTAGCATTTTCCTGGCGTGAGAACAAGCCCATGGCAGAAACGTCGTGCTTGCCAAACTTGCGTGCCCAGTTGAGCTGTGCCTGATAGTAGAGGTTGCGAACGGTAGCAGAGTTGTTGACCTCACCTGCCATTGTTTTCCAACCCAGAGGTTGCTGATAATCAAACTTGTTGTTCGTCTCATTCTTATATTTATAACTAACAACACCTGTATCAGGATTGATCCATTTCTGAACAGGATTGTTGTTGGCATCATTGATACCACGTTTCACCTCAATGAAGTTGTTATCCCAAGATACCGTAGCACGGAAATTCAAGCCCTTGGTGATGAAGTCGAGTTTCTGTTCCAAGGTGAAGTCGGTGTTGATACGAGTGGTAGTGGTCTTAGAAGCACCACCAGTAGAAAGTATCATCGCAGAGTTCGTTGTGTTGGAAACTGCATCGTAATACCCCCATGTTCCATCTGAGTACTTTGGAAGGAAGACGTCTGGAGCGATATTATAAGCACCTGACCACTGCTGGCCCATCTGCCAAGCATCATTACTATTGATATCATTGAGCATAGGAGCCTTCTTCACGCCATTGGAACCAGCGAGATTCACCTTCAAGGTCGTAGTTGGAGTGATGGTGAAGTCCAAGTTGCTTCGTACGTTGATACGATCGAAGCCATATCCTGACTTGTAGTTACGTCCATTGTCATATACACGGAAGAGGTCACCCTCATGTACATAGTCGGCAGAAGCGAAGTATCTTACAAACTTGGTACCGCCACTTACATTGACATTGGCATTGTAAGACATAGCAGCATCCTTGAAGAGGGCATCTTGCCAATCCACATTAGGATAACGCTCACGCTGTTCCTGGGTGGTCTGATTGCGGTAGTTGTTGATAAATTCCTGTGAGCGGATGTTTGCCCAAGACTCAGGAGTCACGCCCAACTCATGCTCGATAGCTCTGTTGCGGAGCATCAAGGCATCGTAAGAGTCGTACTTGTTAGGCAACTTAGAAGGAGACTTCAATGTAGTATTGAAACCTACGTCAATCTTAGCCTTGCCTTCCTGACCACGCTTGGTGGTAATCAAGATGACACCATTGGCACCCTTCACACCATAGACTGCTGTAGCGGAAGCATCCTTCAATACGGAGATACTCTCCACAGAAGAGATATCCACACTGCTCATAGGACGCTCGATACCATCGACGAGGACGAGAGGGTCGCTGTTGTTCCAAGAGCTAGAACCACGAATGATAATCTGTGGCTCCTCCTCACCAGGCATACCATTACCCTGCATGGTGGTAACACCAGGGAGGTTACCCGTCAAGGCTGCACCAATGTCGCTGACACCGGCGGCACGCTCCAAGACCTCACCTGTGGTCTGGGTGATGGAACCCACGACAGAAGCTTTCTTCTGCTGGCCATAACCAACGACTACCACCTCTCCAAGGGAGTTGTCATCGGCAAGCGTAATCTTGAACTCTCTTTTCTTTCCCATCTTTCACCTCTTGGGTGTTCATACCTACGTAGGTAACAACCAAGACGGAGTTTTCAGAAGGAACGGAAATCATGAAGTTACCATCCATGTCGGTGATAGTACCTGCACTGGGATTTCCCTTGATTTTCACTGTAGCACCAATCAACTCTTCTCCAGAGCCGTCAACGACATGACCTTTCACATTGATTTTCTGTGCCTGTATGCTCAGACAGCAAATCATCATCATGAAAAGCAGGGCTACTGATCGTTTCATTGTTAAGATCTGTTTAACCATGTTCTTTCATTTTTGATTTATGTTTTGTTTTAGGTTACTAACAAATTTCTTCTTTTGTCGGCTGCAAAGGTATCTATTTATAGGGATTTCGCCTTTGTATGGAGTAACAGATACTTTAGTTTACGTTACAAACCTTGCGCACCCTTACCTTTCCATCTTTTAACACTTGTTTGATAATATAGATGCCTTTTTGCGGTTTTGCCATCTGCTGACCCTCTATATTATAATATAAGGTGCATTTCACGTCAGTTGTGTTGGCAATTGTCTCTTCGACACCTGTGGTTTGTTTCAAATACCAATCCTTGTACCAATTGAAGCAAGCATAGCTGCAACATTCCTCAAAAAGATTGTGCTTCTTGGCATTCTGCAAACCTGGTCGCACCGTTCCACTGTTCAAGTACTCATCAATGTCGTAGTACTCTTGTGGATGGGTTATGGTCATGCCGATATTGCCAAAATGGTCATGCACTGCCTTCCATGCCATACCCCACTTCGAGGTAGAACCGGTTGCCCAAGTGCCGAAATTCGGAGCCACCCACTGGTTCCACTCATTGTAGTGTCCCTCGCTAGTCCTGTCAGGATCATTTGGACTCCAGTCTATTTCCGTCACCATGATAGGTTTGGAGGTCACCATAGGCACCTGGTTTTGGAAGTTGCGAATGAAAGTATTATGATCGCAGTTGGCATCGGTCATATTGCCATACCAGCCGGAATAGACATGCACGGAATAAGAGAAGTTGTTCTCTCTGTCGGTGATAGGATACTTGGCATAACCCGTATATTGGCTCTGATAACCCGAACCTGGCACCCAGATGATACCCTTGAAACCTGTGCTTCGAATCTCATCTACTATCGGTTGGAAGAAATCATGGAGGGCTTTGTCGGAGTTGGAACCATCAGCCAGCTGCACTTTCACTGGCTCATTGGCTAGTTCAATGCTCACCTTACCGGCATTTTTCTGAATGATTGAATTGGAAGCAAAGATTTTCCACACCTTCTTCAGATAAGCCTGATACTCATCTCCCACCTTGATATTCTGCGGACAAACGCCAGGAGGGCGAACGATGACATAGAGACCATGAGCCAAGGCTTTCTGCACCAATTTGACATAGAGTCTTTTCAAGAAAGTCTGATAGCGATTCTCACTAAAATACTGGATGTTGTTTTCTTGGGTTCCTGCTGGTGCTTTGTAGTTAGTCCAACAAGGATCCATGTGAAGACGGAAAACCGTACAATAAGCACCTTGGTTCTTGTCGGTGATAGCGGTGAACATCTTCTCGAAATAATTCAAGCAAGGAGTCTCATCACCTACTTCATAACCACCCATACCCCAACGGTTACCATTGAAATAACGGTTAGGCGTATCCATCACACCATGCAAGACAACGGTCTTGCCTTCAGAATCGACTAGGTTCTTTCCCTCCACATGGAGGTCTGGAAGATTGTCTGCAGCATGTCCCGCCATCGACATCAGTGCCAAGGCAAGCGACAATAATAACTTTTTCTGCTTCATATCGGTTTTAATTTAATTATTCTTAGGTTTTATCTTTTATGCTCATTGTAGCCGTATCGTCTGTCGTCCATCCAGGAAGAGTGCTGGCGAGGTACTATATATAATAAGGTAGAAGGCGTAGCTATCGAGATGGGATTGGGAAGAGACATCCTCTTGGAAGAGAGAAATGGCACGTATCACTACGTACCATTTCCAAATAAACCAATTAATCATGATTATTTCTAATCAAGTTTTATTCTCAATATATATAAACCTAAACCTATACTTGTATAATAACCTATAATCATTCATACCTAAAAACACTTTTCTAGCTGAATCAGTTTCAACACCGCAAAGGTACGACATAAAATCAAGATGCGCTTTTCGATACGTAACACATACTTTAGCAATCAAAAATCTTGTAACATATATTTTTTCTCATGTAACATCGCAAAAAAACTGCTATCAAACCTGCAAAAATGCGAGAAAAGTAGCCTCTATTTCGATAAAAAGCAGTATTTTTGCAGCCTAAAAGCTAAAGACCAATTCGTCATGAAGAGAAAAATCAAACTTATTATCGCAGGCATTCTTGCCTGTATCTGCCATCTGCCAGCACTGGCACAGAGCGGCAAACTTTTCAATACAGACAACCAATTATCCAGTAATCTTGCTACACAAGTGTATCAAGATACCAATGGTTTTATCTGGATTACCACCCGCAATGGACTCAACATTTACGATGGCTACAACTTCAGTGTCGTAAAGAAAGGAGGCAATGACAATCGCGAGTTGAACACCAACTACATCAACTGCATCGCACAGGATTACGATGGGTACGTACTTCTCGGCACCAACAGAGGATTGTTGCTCCACAATGGTCAGTACTTCCTGGATATTCCCCTTCCCGACGGCAAGGGCAACCCCATCTCTACTTATGTAACCCACATCGGGCGACTACAAAACGGCGATGTGCTCATCGGTACATCTGGCTATGGTATCTTCCTGATGAAAAAGCAAACACGCAACTGTACTCCTCTCAAGGCGACACAAGGCAAAATCACTTTTGTACTCACCTTCCTGGAAGGCAAGCGTGGTGGACTTTGGATTATCAGCGAAAGACACGAACTGTTCTTCCTTGACAAGAACGGCAAGCTCAACACACACATCCCAGGTACCGAAGGTCTGTTGGCGCAAGACATCCGACAGGACAGCAAGGGTACGCTATATCTTGCCACCAAGGGACAGGGTGTCTATCAGATGACACCTGGCACCACTCGTTTCACCAAGATTGCACAAATCGGCAATCTCCCTATCAGAACCATTTACACCAGCAAGAACGACCGCCTCTTCATCGGCTGCGATGGAGAAGGCATCTCCCTCTATGACCCTACCTTCAAGATGGTCTATACCAATCCTTTCTTCAGTTCGCAGACCAATCTGTCGAAGAGCAAGGTGGAGAACATCATCGAAGACAAGCAAGGCAACATCTGGTTCAGCATGATGCAGAAAGGCGTGTTCATGCAGCCACAAGGTCTCTACGACTTCGGCTACATGGGCTTCCGTTCGGGCAACCACAACCTGATTGGTGACAACTGCGCCACCAGCGTGCTCATCGACAAGGACAATCATATCTGGGTAGGAACCGACAAGGACGGCATCTACCAACTCGCTCCCAACGGAAAAGGCTGCCTAGGGCATTACGTTCCACAGGCTACCGTCTTAGGGATATGCCAAGACCTCAAGGGGCGCATCTGGATAGGAACTTACGAGAATGGAGTCGGTGTGCTCGACGGCAGTGGCAATTACCATCCGCTGGACATCAAGGAGTTGGAAAACATTGGCACTTTCGACATCAAATGCGACAAGTGGGGATATGTATGGTTTGCTACCATGGGAAAAGGCATCTTCTGCATCAGTCCTGACGGCAAAGTCAAGAACTATCAGATGCAAAGCAATGCAGAAAATGACTCGAAGATGAATAGCCTGCCCAACAATTACATCGCCAAGATAGCCTTCTCGAAAGACCATTCTCGTGTATATGCAGCCACTTCTATCGGCTTGGCTTGTCTGGATAGAAAGAAAAACAGTTGGACATCAGCCTTTGGTGGGGGGGTAAACTGCCTGAATCGAGGTTCATTCTCGCATTGTGTCTTCGTGGATAGCCACGACCGCATCTGGTACGGCACAGAGGATGGTGCGTTCTGCTATCATCCACGTGATATCCAACATCCGAAGCATTATACCACAGCGCAAGGACTGACAGACAACAGCATCACCAGCTTCATCGAAGACAACTTGGGACGCATTTGGATAGGAACCACCAGCGGTCTGAGCAAAATCAACGTGAAAGAAGGTACCATCACCAAATACTACGTGGAAAATGGCGTGCAGAGCAATGAGTTCTCTGATGGAGCAGCCTGCGCCACTCCCGACCGCCGCTTCATCGTGATGGCTGGCACAGGTGGCATCAACATCTTCGAGGCTTCCCGTGTAAAGCAACATCCTTGGAACGCCACGGTCAAGTTGTCCGGTTTCTTACTGGGCAACAAGCATGTCGTTCCTTTCATGAAGTCTGGCAGTTATACCATCACCGAGAAAGGCGTCTATGACACCAAGGAGTTCCATCTCGCTCACGATGACAACTCCTTCACCCTCCAGCTCTCCACCCTTACATATAATAATGTGGAGCAAATCGTCTATGCCTACAGCATCAACAATGAGGAATGGCGCAAGGTACAAAGTGGCATCAACGAGATTTCCTTCTCCCATCTGCCTCCAGGCACCTATCACTTTAAGGTGAAAGCCATCTGCAACAATTACGAGACTCCTATCAAGGAGTTCACCATCATCGTTCACCCTGCTTGGTATGCAGGATTCTGGGCAAAATGCGTCTATTTCCTGATATTCTTCCTGCTTATCAATGCCTATATGAGACATCGTAAGCGCCAGGAGGAAGACCGACTCGTCTTGCAACAGCATATCCATGCCGAGGAGATGGGCGAGGCAAAACTGCGCTTCTTCATGAACATCAGTCATGAGATTCGCACCCCTCTCACCCTCATCCTCACCCCATTGCTCTCGCTCATCAAGGAAGACAAGGATCCGCACCGACAGAGCATCTACGACCTGATGCACAAGAACTCAGAGCGTATCCTACACCTCATCAACCAGATGATGGACCTCCGAAAGATAGACAAGGGACAGATGGCGATGCACATGAGCAAGACCGACATGGTGGGCTTCATCAATGATGAATATCATCTATTTGAGCAGCAAGCACTTGCCAAGCAGATATGCTTCACATTCCAGCACGACGACGAACAGTTGCCTGTATGGATAGACCGCAACAACTTCGACAAGGTGCTCATGAACGTACTCTCCAATGCCTTCAAGTTCACCCCTACTGGCGGCAAGATACAAATCAGCCTCAGCCACACCGACCATCATGTGAGAATATCCATCAAGGACAGCGGAAAGGGCATCGACAAGGATAAGTTGGAGACCATCTTCCAACGCTTCTACCAGAGTCCTACCAACCCTAACGACCGCAACGTGGGTACAGGCATCGGCTTGGACTTGACCCGTTCGCTCGTAGAACTCCACTATGGCACCATCATCGCCCGCAACAATGCTGACAGCTTAGGTGTCGATGCTTCTGCCGGGGAAGAGAACTTCAAGACCGGCAGCGAGTTCGTCATCACCCTTCCGCTCGGCAAGGACCACCTCAAACCAGAGGAAATCCTCGAAGAGAAGGTGGAAGAGGGAAAAAACAAGGAAGAACTGAACGAGTTGGGAGAGATGGAAAACGAGGGTGAGAACGGCAAGGAGGGCGCAGAGCCTGAAAAACAGATCAGTACCGCCAAAAGCACCATCGCCATCGTGGAAGACGATGAGGAGATTCTCAAGTACCTAGAGGCACAGCTCTCCGACAACTTCACCATCCTCACCTACCCTAATGGAAAGGTGGCTCTGCCAGAGATCATCCGACAAGTGCCAGACCTCGTCATCTCCGACATCATGATGCCAGAAATGGATGGAAAGACACTCTGCAGTAAACTGAAGAGCAACGTCAATACCAACCATATCCCAGTCATCCTCCTCACCGCCATGAGCCGAGAGGAAGACCAGTTGGAAGGTCTTGACATGGGGGCTGATGCCTATATCACCAAGCCATTCAACATGGATATTCTGCATCGCACCATCCTCAACCTCCTCTCCGTGAGACGTATGCTCCGCAACAAGTTTACCGGACAGGAAAGCCAGGAGGACAAGGTGGAAGCCGTATCTGTCAAGTCGCCAGACGACCAGTTGATGGAACGCATCATGGAAGTCATCAACGAGAACATCAGCGACTCAGACCTCAGCGTGGATATCATCGCACAGAAGGTGGGCATCAGCCGAGTTCACCTGCATCGCAAGATGAAGGAGCTGACCAACCAGACGCCACACAGTTTCATTAGAAACATCCGCCTGAAGCAAGCAGCCAGATTGCTGAAAGACAACAAGCACAACGTGACCGAGGTGATGTATGCTTGCGGTTTCAGCAATGCCGCCAGCTTCAGCACCATGTTTAAGAACTTGTATGGTTGTTCGCCACGTGACTACATGAATCAGGCGTTGGAGAAGAAAATGTAACAAACAAAGGCCTCTGTGCAACATAGGGAAAAGTCTTAGATACATAAAGCACATATAGAACACAAAGAAAAGTGGTAACTTTGCAACGGAATCATTGATATGAGATTCGCATAACTAGAAATCATTAAAATCAAAATAATCAAAATGAAGAAATTAGCAATCTTACCACTTTCTTGTATGCTCGTCCTCGGCGCTCATGCACAGACAGCCGAGTTCGACTACTTCAAGTATGCCGGCAACGATGCCCGCTTCAACGTGGAAATCGACAAGAGCCACCAGTACTACAACCCAGTGTTGGCAGGTTTCTACCCAGACCCATCCCTTTGTCGTGTGGGCGACACCTATTACCTCGTCAACTCCTCGTTCACCTTCTTCCCTGGCGTGCCATTGAGCACGAGCAAGGACTTGGTCAACTGGCAGCCTGCGGGTCATGTGCTCGACCGCACCTCACAAGTGCCATTGAAGGGACAGAACGTATCAGGTGGTATCTTCGCACCTGCCATCAGCTACAACAAGAAGAACAAGACTTTCTATATGATCACCACCAATGTGGGCGCTGGCAACTTCTTCGTAAAGTCTAAAGACCCATCTAAGGGCTGGAGCGAGCCTATCTACTTGCCAAAGATAGATGGTATCGACCCTAGTTTCTTCTTCGACGACAACGGCAAGGGCTACATCGTACACAATGGTCCGGTGGTAGGCGGTGCCGATTATGAGGGACAGCGTGCCATCCGCCTCTTCGAATTTGACGTGAAGGGCGACAGCATCAAGGGCGACTTCAAGCAGATTCTCCGTGGCGGTACCCACGTGGAGGCTAAGCCTATCTGGATTGAGGGTCCACACCTCTTCAAGAAAGACAGGTACTATTACTTGATGTGTGCCGAGGGTGGTACAGGCGGTTGGCACAGTGAGGTCATCTTGCGTGCCAAGAACCCTGCAGGTCCTTGGGAGGAATGCCCAAACAACCCTATCCTCACCCAGCGCACTGGTCTCGATCCTAACCGTAAGGACCCTGTATCAAGTGCCGGCCATGCCGACATCGTGGAAGATGGCAAGGGCAACTGGTGGGCTGTGTTTTTGGCTTGCCGACCATACGAAGAGGATATGTATAACACGGGACGTGACACCTATCTGCTGCCAGTGACATGGAAGAACGGTTGGCCTGAGATCCTTGCCAAGAACACTCCTATCGCTACGGTGGGTGAGAAGGCAGGATTGAAACCAGCAGAGAAGAATGAGTTCTCCGGCAACTTCAGCTATACCGATAACTTTGAAGCTTGCGATGGCAAGAATGGTTTGAAACAGTTGAATAGCCGTTGGATGTTCCTCCGTGACTTCACAGATTGCTACAAGGTAGAAAATGGCAAGTTGACGCTGAATCTCTTGCCTGGCAACATCTACAAGCGTGAGCCAATGTCTGCCATCTGGGCTCGTCAGCAGCACGGTACCTTCACTGCCGAGACTTCGCTCAACTTCACGCCTCGCAACGACAAGGACATCGCAGGCTTGGCACTTCTCCAGAAGGAAGACCACAACTTTGTGCTTGGCAAGACGATGAAGAATGGCAAGCTGATGCTCACCCTGACTCGTGCCGAGAAGAACAACGTGACCATCGCCTCCACCCCTATCAAGGATGGCGAGTTGCGCCTCAAGGTAGAAGGTCACGGTCGCTATTATGACTTCTTCTACGCAGAGCAAGGTAGCGACTGGCAGTTGCTTGCCAAGGGCGTAGATGCCAGCAACTTGAGCACCCAAAAGAGCGGTGGCTTCATCGGTGCCGTCATCGGTCTCTATGCTTCCTCCAACAAGGAATAACTTTCCTATTACTTTTAGAAGACAGATATCACTCTCCCTTCACTTTTCGAGGATTTATGCTCACTATCAATAAGTTGCATTGAATGGAGACTAAATGTAGAGAGCCACAAGCAATGCAAAAATGGCGTTTAAACGGGCGGAATCTATGTTTTTTAAGCACATTCCGCACGTTATCTCGACATTTCTTCGTAAATTTGCCACCAAAACAACCCACAAGATTATGATGATAGGAAGATATGAAGAAGTAAAAATACTTCAAAGTGCAACTTGCAGAGTTCAACCGTTCATTAACGCATTATGGAAATAAGAAAGTAGCCAAAATCAAAAGTTGGTATGACGCTTTCGACCAACTAGCCATTCTCTTGGAGCAATCGCAGCTTGAAAAGAAAATCATCTTCATTGATGAAATGCCATGGATGGACTGTCCACGTTCTAGTTTTTTATCTGCATTAGAACACTTTTGGAATGGTTGGGCTTCAGCCCGAAAGGACATTTTGCTCATCATCTGCGGAAGTGCGACCTCATGGATTATCAATAAAGTTATAAAAAACCATGGTGGATTACACAATCGTGTATCAGTAAGAATACATCTCAAGCCATTCAACATGAATGCGAGTTATATGCTAAAGGATTACAACGATGGGGTTAATGCAAAACTCATACGCATGGGATATACAATCTGTTGTCACTATGGATGACTTATTCATATAAAGGCATAGAGAGAAGAGTATAAAACCACGACAGAGAACGATGAAAACGTGGGTTTTGGCGATTGCTTGAGTATCGCCAAACCCCATTCTTTACACCGTAAGAAGCGAGGTTATTTCTTACTCAAGTCCAGCACCATCTTACCGACCCAGATGGCACTCTTGCCATTCTGGTCAACAGGCACTGGCTTGCCATCCAAATCCTTCACATACTGCAAATCCTTGAAGTAGGTGTGGCTATGTCCACCCAACACCAAGTCGATGTAGCGAGAACCAGGAATCATCTCGGTATCATCGTCTCCATCCACATCCCAACCTAAGTGGGAAAGACAGATGATGACATCACACTTCTCCTTCTTCTTCAAGAACTCAGCCATCTCTCGACCTTTCGCTACAGGATCCTCATACTTGATAACTCCATAGTTGGCCTCACTGACCAAACCTTTCAACTCAGGACAAAGTCCGAAGACACCAATCTTGACACCTTGGCGATGGAGAATCACGTAAGGCTTGACGATGCTTGCCAATTCTGTACCCGTGAAATCGTAGTTGGCACAGACGATAGGGAACTTCGCCATCTTGAAGATACGCACCATATTGTCAATGCCAAAGTCAAACTCATGGTTGCCGATGGTAGCAGCGTCATACTTCATCTCGTTCATCAAGCCAACCTCCACGTCGCCCTTGAAGAGCGAATAGTAAGGAGAACCTTGCGAAAAGTCGCCACTATCGAAAAGCAAGAGGTCAGGATGAACCTTTCTCTCTTCCTTGATCATCGCCACACGGCGAAGATAACCACCACGATTTGCCATCGCCGTATCAGCGAGGTTCGGATTGATTGGCATCACACAAGAATGGGTGTCATTGGTATGGAGCACCACCAGTTGCTTCACCGGTTTACTTGTCTTCTCACCCTTAGCTTGTGCCTCTGCAGGCTGCATCGCCAACATGGCAAATGCGAGTCCTATATATAATAATGTATGTTTCAGCATAAATATCCTAATCTATTATTTACTAATCCACTACGACTCTTCCTTCCACCTGAGACTCTACGCTCTCGCCTTTCGCCATCTTCTCGCGGAAGTAGCTCATGATGATATAGCGCACGTTGTTCTCCTTTGCCTTAGGAGCTACGACATCGGTGCCACTCTTGAAAGCAACAAGTTGGTCGTTTCCCTCTGCGAGATAATCCAAGGTGGCGATACGATATTGCTTCTGTGGGTCAACAGGCTCACCGTTGATGGTGGCACTCTTGAGATGACCATCCTTGGTGATGACGAGGCGCACCGCATGGCTCAGTCCCTCACCGCCACGATGAGCGATCTGCTGGAAAAGTTCCGTCACCTTCTCACCCGTCAAGGTCAAGAAGCAAATCTTGTTCTCGAAAGGAGCCATGTCGTTGACATCTCCCACCGTCACCTTGCCCTTGGCAAGATTGGAGCGGATACCTCCCATATTATACACGGCGAAGACCGGTTGCTCATGGAAGTCTCTTCCACCCCATACGAGGATGTCGGTGAGCAAGTTACTGAGTTC
>UMBY01011469.1_pt1 | contig 31546 bp, 25 predicted proteins | sample 1964101 | NCBI WGS metagenome assembly UMBY01 (sample SAMEA4835955, study PRJEB28245) | human gut metagenome | biome: gut microbiome; material: fecal sample | place: Denmark | collected 2008 | reverse complement strand
CGACAGGGGCTGGCGGACTATCTGAATGTCGACCGCAGTGCGCTTTCCAAAGAGCTTGGCAAAATGCGGGACGAAGGAATTCTGACCACCCGGAAAAATGCGTTTACCCTGTACTGATTGTCTCATGAGCCGCTCCTTTATGTTTCATTTTCAAAGGCCTTTCACTAATAATACAAACGAAAAATCGGAAAGGTTACAAAAAAAGGAACCCTGTCCGGATATCTTTCCGGACAAGATTCCTTTTTATTATGTTCTCCTACTCTGCCAGCTTAAACCTGCCAACCAGATTCTTCAGTCCTTCCGACTGTGCGGAAAGCTCCTGGCTTGTCGCAGAAGTTTCTTCTGCAGCTGCGGAGTTGCTCTGTACGACACTGGAAATCTGCTCGATTCCCTGCTCGATCTGCTTTAACATATTTGCCTGCTCGGTAGAACTCTCGCTGGCGCCCTTTACCGCATTCGCAAAATCATTCATGGATTCAAGAATCTTATTTAATGCAGCAACCGTCTTTTCTGTAATCTGGTTTCCGTTTTCAATTTCCTGCAGAGATTTTTCAATCAGATCGCGAGTATTGACTGCCGCCTGTGCACTGTCACCCGCCAGTTTTCCGATCTGATCTGCCACAACCGCAAAACCTTTTCCGGCTTCCCCGGCACGTGCTGCCTCAATGGAAGCATTCAGGGACAACAGGTTGGTCTGACTTGCAATCTCCTCGATGGAACCGATGATGTTTTGGATTTCCTGTGAGGTACTGCTGATCCGCTCCATGGCATTGGTCAATGCCTGTAATTCTTCTCTGCTTTGATCTGCCTGTTCTACGGCAGTGCGTACCATCTGGTAAGCCCCGGAAGCGCTCTCTGCGCTGGATTCTGCAATTCCGCTGACACTCTCTACCGTTGCTGTCAGTTCTTCTACTGCACCTGCCTGATCGGTGGCACCTTCTGCCAAAGCCTGTGCCCCGCCTGCCAGCTGCCCGGAACCGGATGCAACCTGCTCGGATGCTTCATTAATCTGTGTCAGGGTATCACTCAGTTCATGTTTTAATTTGCTTATGGACTCATACTGCTGTCTGAAATTTCCAATATAAATCTGTGCATTATTACTGGATACATTGAAATTTCCTTCTGCCATTTCTCCCAGAAGATAACTGGTATCCTGCACAATCACCTCCAGAGTTTTGCATGCCTGCCGGAAATTACCGGCAAGTTTTCCGAGTTCGTCTGGAGAGTCATAATTTATTTCCACATCAAGCTGTCCTGCTTTCAGTTTCTCAGCTGCACCTTCCAGTTCCTGAATTGGCTTTAGCATAATTCCGGTAATGGTGGTCCGGATGACAGTGGAGAAAGCCACTGCTCCTGTTCCTATGAGAATCATCAGAATAATGCTCACAATTCCCGTTACCCTGGCAGATGTATACTGACTCTTTGCCTCTGCGGATGCCACTTTTCCGATATCAACCAATATATCCTGAAGTTTCTCTGTTGCATCATTATAATCGGAATTAAACAGTGCCAGAGCTTCGTCATTTTTATTCTGCTGCGCCAGTTCCATGAGCGCTACCCGCTGTTTTTTCAGTTCTTCTATCGCATCTTTTAATTCCGCAACTTTCTTTTTATCATTATAAGACTTCTCCAGTGTGGTAACATTTTTTCCAACCTGATCTGCATACTTCTGTGCCGAATTAAGATAACTCTGTGTGGAACCTGTATCATCGGTTGTCATCGACCACAAAATATATTTTCCCACAAGCTGTATATCTTTACGGATTTCCATCTGCAATGTGCTGTTTGCATATGCTTCCTTGTAAAACTTATAAGTATCCACATTCATCATTACAATGGAAACAAGCGAAACAACCATAGCAACAGCAAACGTTACAATGACTGTAGTAAATGCATACTTCAACTTCATTCCTACCTTCAGTTTTCGGTAAAACTCTTCCATTTTTTTTCGTCCTTCCATTTTCTCTGTTCCTTTCTTTATTCCGCTTTAAAATACTATTTTTATCATACGCCTTTTTCCCTCCCACTGCAATGTTTCTGTCGAAAATATGCGAATTTTATCTTTTTCCACACTCAGAAATTCCCCCCTGGTTTGTCCCCTTTGCATTCCAATAAAATGATGGTACAATGATGACATAACACAAAACATCTGTTTTACATATATTGTTGGAAATGGAAATGGAAATGAAATGGAAAAAGCACAGATTCGAATAATCCGAAGCAAAAGAAAAACCGTTGCACTGGAAATCCGTCCGGATTTATCGGTTCTGGTAAGGGCACCTTACTGGATGGCAGACTGGCAGATCCGTAAATTTGTCGATGAAAAATCAGACTGGCTGTATGCCCATCTCCGGGAAATGGAACAAAAACAAAAATTGGAAGCTGCACGCCCGAAAGCCGCACCTTTAACTCCCGGGGAATTGCAGGTGCTTGCAGATGAAGCACTGCGCGTAATTCCGGAACGGGTACGGTTTTATGCCCCGGTTGTCGGCGTGACCTATGGCAGGATCACCATACGAAACCAGCGTACACGCTGGGGAAGCTGCAGTGCAAAGGGCAATCTTAACTTTAACTGCCTGCTGATGAAAGCACCGCCGGAAGTGCTGGATTACGTGGTTGTCCATGAGCTGTGCCACCGGCTGGAGATGAACCATTCACCACGCTTCTGGGCACAGGTGGAGCGTGTGCTTCCAGACTATAAGGTTTCCCGCAAATGGTTACGGGAACATGGCAATGAGCTTATGGATTTAAACCCATAAGAAGGAGATACCGGTATTCCTGCATCTCCTTCTTGCTTTCATGTTATTTTTTACATGTAATATCGTTCTGTTCTCAATTACTTTCTATTGTATAAGTCCCCTCTTCAAAATTTACATGCAATTCGGCATATGCCCCGTCATATTCCCAGCGGATTTCCAGAGAACTCTCCTCTCCGGAGATTGTCACCTCTGCACCTTCCGAAAATGCCTTATGGGTATTCCTCATACGGATTAGCGCAAGCTGTTTTTGAACCACATCTTTTTTCAGTCCTTCCGCGATCTGATCACCGGAAAGATTTGTCCGGTTGATTTCCTTATGTCCGGATTCCCCTGCACGCTGCACCGCTTCATGGTCATTTTTTCCGGCAAACAGATCCAGATACCAGATCTGCGGTTTGCCCGGCATAAACATCTGGATGGCCCGCGCCAGAAGCATTTTTTCATCCGACTCTCCCAATGCACTGTAGTACGTGGCATTTACCTGATAATACAGATTCTTTTGTCCATGTAAATTTTTGACCATGCCTCCGCGGGATACAATCCGGTCAATTAACGACTGGATCTCCTCTTTTGGAAGCAGTCCCTTTAAATCCAGAAGCGGGATGCCGTCGTGACAGCCAAGCATGTTGACCGTGGAGATCTTCTTTTCCACAATTTCCTTCGCCCATGCCGCAAGGTATGTTCCGCGCCTGTTCTCAATCGCATCAATGACCAGTCCCGGCAGGAAAAAGTCGTAGGTCGCATAGCCTTTTTCTGCAAGCGTCTGGTATATTTTTTCGTCATACGCTGCGTGGATCTCCGGCAAAAGCGTAAGTCCCAAAGGTTCTGCCAGCGCATGAATCTTCTGTAAAAGTTCCCATGTCTCCGGATCATTGAGGAAGTTTTTCTTTCCCGGTGTCTTCGGCGCATAGGCAAAGGCATCCAGCCGCACGATCGCCGCTCCATAAGAAGCTATTTTCTCCAGTGTTTCACGATAAAACTCCCACACCTTTGGCGACTGGATGTTTACATCCATCTGTCCAAGATAGTGTCTGCCATGCACTTCCTGATAAAAGGTATTCCAGTACGGCACCTTTTTTCCATCCGGAAATTCCACCATCAGGATCGGCAGCCCGGGTTTGCGGAAAAACATCTGCTTCAGGCAGCTTTCCTCCGGCTGGATATAGCCTTCCTCCGTCATGGTTCCATGCCCTTCCCAGAAGCGGTTCCAGTCGATGAAAAAATCGCGGTACGCGGAAGCCTCCCCTTTTTCCACAAGATCCTGAAACTGTGGGGACTGTGCGGAAGCATGGTTTAAAATAAAATCCAGTTTCAGGTCAATCCCCATATTCTTTAACTGGTCAAGGTCTTCCCGGTTGGCAAGCTGCTCATTCAGGTCATAGTCGATCACGGAAAATCCCCGGTCGAGATCGGAATGATACAGACTCGGCAGAATGTAAAAAGAAGAAAATACATCCTGCATTGCCTCAGTTTTTAGCAATGTTACAATATCTCCCATATTTCCTCCAAGGCTGTCGGGATATGCATTGAGCATCGGTTTATGGTTCATAAACTCTTCCGTCCTTTCCCACGATTAATCCTGCATTTTTGCGCTGCACTTCAAGTTTTTCCTGTTCCAGCTCTACCACGCGGCAGATAAACGGGCTTGCAGCATTCTCATCGCGGTTTCTGCGGATGCGCCGCTCCTTTGTCTCCTCCGGGGAACTTTCCAGAAAGACGGGCAGATCCACACCATGTAAATCGTCACTGCCTCCGTGTGTCCACTCCAGAAGTAATACGGATATTCCGGAAAAATCGGTTTCTTCCGATGAAATCTCGCCATCTTCCCGTCCCATATGCCGCAATGTGATCGTATCTTTTCCCTCATGAAATGCCGCAAGCACTTCATTGATCCGGTCGAAGTCAATCTCTTTCTTTGTTCCGAGATATCCACGCAGTCCGTCTTCCCCGGTTTCTTTATACACACGCATCCGTTCTTCATCATTGCGTTTTGGAATCCGGTGTGGATAATCATCGCCCGAGAGCAGATAACAACCCGTTCCGTCATTTAAAAAGTACTGCTGCAATGCCGTTGCAAGTGTTGTTTTTCCGGAACCGGAGCCACCGTAAAGGCTGATGACCACTCGATTTTTGACATTCCCGTCACGCCATTTCTGCACTTTTTCATATAATGTTCCAGCCTCTTTCAGTTCTGTAAAAGCAAACTGATATGCCTCATATTCTCTGGTAAACGGCGGAAGCGGAATTCCCGCATGCATCAATGCTGCACCGGAATACTGCCTGCCGCTTTGTTCTTCCAGATACACGGCATCCGGTTTTAACCCACGCAGGCGGACATAAACGGTCGCCTGATTTGCCTCTGCCATAAGACGCACTACGCTTACCAGTGCATGATCCTGTTGCTCTGAGACGGACATCCATGCCGCAATTTCATCCGTAAACGGATCCGACAGCCGCCAGTACGTTCCCTCGTTAATGAGCGTTTCATACTTCTTGTACGTTTTGATCTGCTCCCGGATCTGCTGTTTTTCCTCATCCGATAAAAGCGCCGGGTTTAATTCGTAACCGAAAGTTCCCGCCATCGCCGTCACCCCACGGGTATGGAAACTTGTCACCCGTCCGGTCTGGTGATTTGGCACCGCCGAAACATGCGCCCCCATCGCGGAAACCGGATAGAAAAACGAAGTTCCGTACTGGATTCTTGTGCGGTTGATCGCATCGGTATTGTCGCTGCACCAGATCTGTGGGGAATAATAAAGCATTCCCGCGTCAAACCTGCCGCCGCCACCGCTGCATCCCTCCAGCAGAAGATCCGGATAGCGGCTGCACAGGTGTTCCAGAAAATCATAGACCCCAAGCACATAATCATAGGAAAGATTTCCGGCATAAACATCTGCCATGCTGCGGTTCATATCCCACTTGACATAATCAATTTTTCCCTGATCGAGCACGGCACAGATCTGGTCAAATACACAGTCGCGCACTTCTTTTCTGGAAAAATCAAGCAGTAGCTGGTTTCTCGAGCGCACCGGCTTTTTCCCGGGAATCCGGATCGCCCAGTCCGGATGCGCTCGGTACAGATCACTGTCTTCATTGACCATCTCCGGCTCAATCCAGATGCCAAATTTCACGCCCTGCTCATGCACACGGGTAATAAGATCTGCCAGACTGCCCCCCAGTTTCTTTTCGTTGCCCTGCCAGTCCCCAAGGGAAGAATTGTCATCATTTCTTTTCCCGAACCAACCGTCATCCATCACTACCATATCAATTCCAAGGGAAGCGGCTTCTTTTGCCAGATCCACAATCGTATCTCCCGTAAAATCGAAATAGGCTGCCTCCCAGCTGTTGATCAGCACCGGACGCTGCATATGGACATATTTGCTGCGACACACATGGTTGCGGATGCAGTTATGATACTGCTGCGACAATGCAGACAATCCATCTGCCGAATAGGATAAAATGACTTCCGGCACCGTAAAGGTTTCTCCAGCCGCGAGCGGGTAGGAAAACAGTTCTTCATTTAATCCAAGAAGCAGGCGCGTCTGGTTGAACTGGTCTTTTTCCGCCTCACAGGAGAAATTGCCGCTGTATACAAACAGCATGCCATAGCAGCTGCCTGCCGTCTCTGTTGTCCCTTTTTCTGCCAGAATTACTGCCGGATTATACTGATGGCTGGATGTTCCCCTGCGGCTGCCAAACGCAATCGTTCCATGTCCCAGCGGGGTGCGCTCCAGATTGCGCTCCATGGCATGCTTTCCATAAAACCGCAGGACATCAAAATCTCCCTGTACAAAATCCAGACAGGCTGCCGCTGCCTTTTCGATCGTAATCTGTCCGGTTCCCATATTTTTAATCCGGACACTCCTTGTAATGACATCATTTTCTTCCAGAACACCATACAGCAGATGCACTTCAACCTGTGCGTTTTCATCTGCAAGGACTATTTCCAGTGTCTGTGCTTCGTTTTCATCTGCCCAGACAGCCGGAAGTCCCTGTAACTGATACTTGCCGCTTCGGATCTCATAGCTCTTAAAAAGCAGATCCGCACTTTCCACCCCTTTTTCATTTTTGATATTCAGCGCGATATTGCGGTAATCTCCGGTGCCAAGGGACGGATACTCCTGTGGCAGCGCATCCAGCGAATAGGTGCGGTCCATGCCCGCTGCATAAGGATTTCCGGAAAATCCGCGGTCTGCATAGGTTAAGACATAATCCATGGAACTGTTTGTTTTTTCCCCATAGTACAGATGCAGCAGATATCCCAGTGGGTCGACCTGCATCTGATAGGTTGTATGCGCTGTATGCAGGGTAAATATTTTTTTATTTGGATTGTATATAATTGCCATAGAAGTCACCTCGTTTATTCTTTATCCTTTGACTGCACCGTTTGCCACACCATTTAAAATCTGTTTCTGACAGATCATATAAAAGATCAGGATCGGGATCAGTGCCAGAATATAGGAGGCAAACGCCAGATTGTAATTGGTTCCAAACTGTGTCTGGAAGTTAAGCTGTGCAAGCGGCAGCGTATTCTGTCCGGTTCCGGACATGATCACAAGCGGTGTCATAACATCGTTCCATGTTCCAAGGGCTGTCAGAATCGCAACCGTCGCATGCATCGGTTTCATCATCGGGAATACCACTCTCCAGTAAGTCGTCCAGGTACTTGCCCCATCAATATCTGCTGCTTCTTCGAGTGCTTCCGGAATATTTTTTAAATATCCACTGTAAAGCAGGACATTCATTGGCATGTAAAATACCAGATACAACAGAATGACACCCGCGCGGTTTCCAAGTCCCATATGCGCCGTCTGTTTTACCAGAGGCATCATTAAGATGGAAAATGGAACAAACATACCACTGACAATATACAGATAGATAAAACGGAAACTTTTTCTTCTTGCCATGCCCCGCCCGATCACATAGCCTGCAATCGAGTGGATCAGAATTGCCAGTACGATCGTTACCAGAGTGATCAGTAAACTGTTTCCAAGAGAACGCCAGAAATCGGTCACTTCCATTGCCTGACGGAAGTTTTCGAAACTCCATTGTTTCGGGAAAGAAAGTGCACCCGCCACATCGTTTGTCATCTCACTTGGTTTCTTAAACGCAATGATCGCTGCCATATACAGTGGAAAAAATACGGTAACCGTCCCCAAAATCAGAACAATCGTAAGTACCCGGTTTGTTTTCTGTTTTTCTTTCATCATAACTGCTCCTCCTTCTTATTCATGACTGTCATCTGGAAAAGTGAAATTGCCACAATCACAATAAAGAAAATAACTGCATTTGCACTCTGGAATCCAAACTGTCCGCCATCCATACCATTTTTATAAATCAGGTAAGAGATCGATTCGGTGCTCTGTGCCGGACCTCCCTTGGTCAAAGACATGATCTGGTCGAATACCATGAGAAAATTCTTTGTGCTCAATACCAGATTGATTGTTACAAACGGCATAACCAGTGGAAATGTTACTTTCCAGAACTGTTTCCATTTACTTGCTCCATCAAGCATACTCGCCTCGTAAACTTCCTCCGGGACGGTCTGCAGACCGGAAATATAAATAATGGTATTCATGGCAACTGCCTGCCATACACCAACAATCAGCACACCAATCCATGCGTATTTTTCACTTGCAAGAATACTGTTCTGTAAAAATCCAATATGGAACACATTTCCCACAGTTGGAAGAATGTAAGTAAAAATAAAACTAAAAATATAACCGATAACAAGTCCTCCTAAAATATTCGGTACAAAATAAATACCGCGCAGTGCACTTTTAAAACGGATTGCACTGTTTAATCCAACTGCCATGATCAGACTTAGCACATTTACCAGTATCGTTCCTGCCAGTGCATATTTAAACGTAAACACATAGCTTTTTCCCACGCGGGAATCCGTAAACAGATCTGCATAGTTCCGGAACCCGACATAATCGTACGTTCCGTATCCTTTATAATTGGTAAAGCTGTAAATCACACCTTTGATCATTGGAAGTGTATTGAATGCAAAAAATAAGATCACAACCGGTATAACAACCGCCCAGAATGTTTTGTCCCTGTTTGACATTTTCTTTTTCATTGTGCATCCTCCTGTTCTTTCTGATAATCCTGTACTTTCCGAATCAGATCCCGGTTATAGCGCTTCCAGTCGGAATCAAATTTTTTCAAAAACTTTTCCTGTGCATTATCGCTTGTATCCAGCAGGAACGTCTGGATCATGGCATCCACACTCATCTCACTCGGATAATGGTGATCCTGATAATCTGCCATGCGGTTGTTTTCAATGTAAGGACGCATATCCTTAAGTGTTTCCGGAATTGCAAAATCCCCATCCTTGCAGGCAATTCCGCCCTGATCATCCAGATAAATCTGAATGGTTTCATCGTCATACAGATATTTTAAAACTTCATATGCTGCTTCTTTGTTTTTGCATGCTTTCATCACAGAAAACTGTAAATCAATTCCTGAATTTAATACATTGTCTGATTCCTCATCATTTGCAGGAAATGTAAAAGAGCCGATATTCATGTCCGGGTTGACCGATTTGATCTGCGGGATCGCATAGCTTCCGATCGGATACATGGCAGATTCCCCGCGGGCAAATGCTGTACATGCATCGTTATAACCGTATGCATACGGATTTTTTTCGGCGTAATCCAAAAGCGCACGCATCTTTTCTGCTACCGGTCCATACGTATCGGAAAATGTGGTATTTCCCATATTTACCTGATTGCAGGTATCCGAATCGGTAAGTCCGACTGCCAGCGCATTCCACGGAGCCAGACAGGTCCAGGTATCTTTAAAGCCCAGATACAGCGGAAGTGTTCCGCTCTGTTTTATTTCATCACACAGTGTGGTAAATTCCTGCCAGGTGGTCGGAACTTTCCAGCCATTTTCCTCAAACAGATCTTTGTTATATAAAATTCCTGCCGCGTTTGCCACATATGGAAGTGCATACGTGCCATCCTTTGGAATAAACTCCAGTTCCTTATCCATATCCAGATATGCCTGTTTTACGCTCTGGACTTCATCCAGATCGGAAATATCATCAAACAGATCTGCATCTAAAAAGTTGGAATAGTTGATATCACCTCCGATTGCGATGATATCCGGATAATCCTCCCGGATAAAACGTGTCTTTAAAATGGTCATTGCTTCATTTGGAGATGAAATCGTCAAATGAATGTCATCATGTGTTTCATTGAACCGCTTTTCAATTTTTTCAAATGCCTTAACTGCTTCTGGTTTGTAGGAAACCACTTCAATCTCCGTTTTTCCATCCGCCCTTTTTTCGCTTCCGCATCCAGCAAGTCCTGTCATACACATACCAAGTGCAAGTACAGCCGCAAGACCACGGAAAATATTCCTTTTTGCCATATTCCTCTCTCCTTTTCTTAAATATATCCGCTTGCCTTTTTGATAATCTGATTATAACATACCTTTATGCGTCCTTAAATACCCACATTTTTTTAATTTTATACCCAAATGCAATATTTTGTGCTATAATAGATACTAATATCGCATTTTGGTATATACGGAGTGTTTTATGAGTAATACATTTTTTAATATTTTTCCAAATGAAAATTTTATCGATCTGTGCATGTATCAGTTTGGATACGAACAGTGTGATCCCGGTCATTCTTTCGGACCTGCAACACGCAACCACTATCTGTTTCACTATGTTCTTTCCGGAACCGGAACGCTTATGGCAGACAATGCAAAAGGGGATACACAGACCTATTCCGTAAAAAGCGGACAGGGATTTATGATTTTCCCGGGGCAGATCAATACTTACATTGCCGATGAACAGCTTCCATGGGAATATATGTGGATCGAATTTGACGGCTTACGTGTAAAAGAGGCTTTAAGTGTCACAGATTTGTGCAAAGACGCGCCCGTTTATCATTCCCATTCCAAAGAATTACGGGAAAAACTTGCCGATGAAATGCTTTATATCGTCAATCATCCGCAGGAATCCTCCTTCCATCTGATCGGGCATCTGTATCTGTTTTTGGATTATCTGCTGCAGTCGGCAAAGTCAGCAACGCTGATCTCCAGTGGGCGCATGAGTGATTATTATATAAAAGAAGCGATCAATTATATGGAACAGAATTTTCAGAATACTATTTCGATTGAAGATATCGCTGCGGTATGTGGCATCAACCGGAGTTATTTCGGAAAAATCTTCCGCAACTCGACCGGTCGCTCCCCACAGGAATTTCTTATGAACTACCGCATGGTAAAGGCTACGGAATTATTAAAGCTGACTTCCTTATCCATTGCAGATGTCGGCTCTGCTGTCGGATACGAAAATCAGCTTCATTTTTCCCGTGCTTTTAAAAATATTTATGGTGTTTCTCCGCGGGAATGGAGAAAACAGAACAAATAGCTTATGCTTCCTGCTTCTTTGCAGTAAACAGTTTCTTCAGACAGCTGAATGCAACCAGCACACCGAGAACCATCAGAAGAATAGCCACGATAAACTGCAGACCGTCTACCAGGAAAGTTGCCTGACCACCGGAAATATTGGAAACCAGTGCAATGGTCTTCTGGATCAGTGCGGTAAACGTAACTGCCAGCATAACAAACATCGGTATGTAAAGTGTCCAGCCGGTTCTTCCAGTTGTCTTTAAGAATACCGCAAGTGCAATCAGTACAAGTGCTGCAAGCAGCTGGTTCGCAGAACCAAACAGTGGCCAGATATTATTGTATCCGCCAAGAGTCAGTAAATAACCAAAGAATAAGGTAATAATTGTTGCAAAATATTTATTGGTCAGAACTTTCTGCCAGCCCGGCATCTTGGAAGTGTCAGTAGTATCCCCGTAAAACAGCTCCTGAAACGACATACGTCCGATCCGTGCAACAGAATCGAGAGAGGTCAGTGCCAGTGCAGATACACACATCGTCATAAATACGGTAGCAACCTGTACCGGAATACCGAATTTTTCGAAAAATCCTGCAACACCCGTAGAGAAAATGGAAAACGGAGTACCCTCCGGCTTTGTTCCGTTTACGGCAACCGCACCAACAACAACCAGTGCAATGACTCCGAGCAGTGACTCTACCACCATGGCACCATAACCGACCATCGGCATATCTTTCTCATTACTGATGGTCTTTGATGATGTTCCGGAAGAAACCAGACTGTGGAATCCGGATACCGCACCACAGGCAATCGTTACAAATAAGGTAGGGAACAGATAACTGCCATCTACATTAAATCCGCTAAATGCATTCAGCTTCATAGTCGGATGCTCGGCAATAACACCGACAACCGCACCAATAATCATGCCCAGCAGCATGAAAGTGGTCATGTAATCACGCGGCTCCATAAGCAGCCACATCGGCATGACAGAGGCAAGGAACAGATATGCCATAACAATATAGATCCAGGTACTCTTTGTCGCATACATTGGAAGTTTCATACCAATGATAAACATGACAACCAACAGGGCAATGGCAACCACTGCGCGAACCCACTCTTTCATTTTCCCGACCTTTTTCTGAATCAGGCCAAAGATGATGGCAACAACGATAAACAACATGGAAATGGATGCTGCTGCGGAATTCGCATAGCCTGTTGCCTTTGTCATCCCTTCCACACCTTTTCCGACAAACGTTCCGGCAACCATATCGGTAAAAGCTGCCATAACCAGAAGGGTAAACAGCCAGCAGAACAGCATAAATAATTTCCGTCCGGTTCTTCCGATATATTTCTCGATGATCATTCCCATCGATTTTCCTTCATTTTTAACGGAAGCATACAGTGCACCGAAATCCTGCACGGCTCCGAAAAACAAACCTCCGATCAGCAGCCATAACAATACCGGCACCCAGCCAAATACGGATGCCAGGATCGGTCCGGTGACAGGTCCCGCACCTGCAATGGAAGAAAACTGATGGGCAAACACTGTCAGTTTGGAGGAAGGAACATAATCCTGTCCATCTTCATGCGTATAAGCCGGAGTTTTTGCTTTCGGATCCAGCCCCCATTTGCTGGCAAGCCAGCGTCCGTATAACAGATAGCCGGCACCAAGTACTACAATTGCAATTAATACGATAACTAAACCATTCATTGTTTTTTCGCCATTTGGCGACTCCCTTCTTAAATATTTGCAAAGAGACAGGAACAAGAATTTAAAAAGCCTCCGTCCCATATACCTGTTACAGTATATAAAGACGAAGGCTTATTTTATGCTTCCGCGTTACCACTTTATTTGCCGTATCAAACGACCGCTCACTCTCATCTCAACAGACTCCCCTCTGCAGAAATAAGGTTCCTGATAACGGTAGAATACCGGTGAAGCTTACTGTCCTGACGGAATTCAGCCCACAGCTCACAGAGGATGGTCACCATATCTGTCTGTTGTCTCGCACCGCCCGACAACTCTCTGGAAAAAAGTATATTGTGATCGTATTCTGTTCTATGCATTTGCTCTATGACTCTTCGTTAACAAAAAACATAGCACTTGATTCGACAATTGTCAATACACCTTTCAACTATTTTCTCTTTTTTCTTGCAAGAACGACACTTTGGATCACCAGGAACAGACAAAGCATTGCTGCAATTGTGATGCCTGTCCACCATGCCTGATCCAGTCCGGCGGAGGAAACAATATTCTGAATCGTACTGAGGGAGAGTACACCGAAGAATGTTCCAATGATGTTTCCGACACCGCCGGTCAGGAGTGTTCCACCAATAATGGATGATGCAATCGCGTTCATTTCCATTCCGCTTGCATGTGTTGCCGCACCGGAACCGACATGCAGGAAATATACATAGCCTGCAATACCGGCGAGCAGCCCACTCAGCAGATGCGCAAGAAAACGTGTCTTTTTAACGTTAATTCCAAGCATAAGAGCACTCTGGCGGTTACCTCCAACCGCATAAAACGAACGGCCAAGCTTCGTCCAGCGAAGCATGACAAACATAATCACAACGATCAGGATTGCCACAATCACACCGATTTCCACATATGCATTCACATATTTGCCAATACGGTTGACAGATCCCATTCCCGGAACAATTACACGGGTATCTTTCAATTTCACAAATGCCTCATTTTGTACATTGAACGGATCTGTATGTACGATAGAAGTCATACCTCTTGCAAAGAACATACCTGCAAGTGTTACGATAAATGGCTGAATATCCAGATACGCTACCAAAAATCCCTGTACCAGCCCAAATCCAAGACCAATGGCAAGTGCAATCAGGAGAGATACAAACACATTTCCGCCCTTGAAATCCAGATATACCGCGCAGCACATACTTACAAGTGCAACGACACCGCCGACTGAAATATCAATGCTTCCGGTAATCATAACCAGACTAAGTCCGCATGCTGTAATGATCAATGCGCCATTGGCGTTTAAAATATTAAAAAATGTCTGTGGTTTTAAAAATCCGCCGCCCTCAAAAATCATCGCGCCGATATACATCAGGAAAAATACAACGATGGTGATTGTCAAAAGCAGGTTGGCATCGGAAAGTGATACCTTTTTTAAGGATTTTGATTTCATATTAGCCTACCTCCTTTGCATTTCTTACTTTCATCTTCTGTGAAAAAGATGCAAATTTTTCCCGTACCACCGGAGCACTGATGACAACTAGGATAATAACAACAATTGCCTTATAAGCAGAGATTGCTTCGGATTTTACGTTGAACTTATACAGTGTTGTGGTTAAAAACTGAATGACATATGCACCCAGAATAGATGCCGGCAGATTAAATTTGCCACCGCTTAATGAATTTCCTCCAAGTGCTACTGCAAGGATCGCATCCATCTCAATATCTTTTGCAATAACAGAATAGTTAATTGTGGAAATACGACTTACTTTGATCAGTGCTGCCACTGCCACACAAAGTCCTAAAATAACAAAGCTCAAAAACTTGATAAATGCCGGATTTAATCCGTTTAATCGTGAAGAACTCTCATTAATACCGACTGCCTGCGTATACAAACCAAGGCTTGTAAATTTCATAACCAGTCCCATAACGATCATACATGCTACCGCAATAAAAAACGGAGTCGGAATTGGAATTCCCGGAATAAAACCACCAAAGTATCCAAACGACGGATCACTGATTACCGGAAGTTCGTTATTGTTGATCCATGCTGCAATGGAACGCCCTGCAGTATAAAGAATCAGGGTTGCTACCATCGGCTGAATCTTAAATCCGGCAACGAGGATACCATTAAATGCACCAAAGAGCATAGCTACCACGCAGCTTACGAGAAAGGCTACAATGATTGGAGCCTGCAGATGATCCGGACGGGAATTTGTGCCGCAAAGTACACGAAGGATAACCGAACCGGCAATCGCGATACCTGCACCAACAGAAATATCCTGTCCTCCAGAAGCTGCTGTAACTAACGTCATACCGATTGCCAGAATGGCAAGTTCTGAGCCGTAGTCCAAAATTGTGATCAGATAACCGGATAATACATGATTTCCGGCGCTGTTTACGTCCAGTGTTATTTTATAGAACGATGGATCGGCGATCAGATTAAATACCGCCAGCAGCACCAGGGCCACGATCGGAATCAGAATCTGCTTTCCGCTGAATATATCCATAAAGTTCTTTTTTTGTAATGTTCTTGTTTTAGCCATTCTTTTTTTCACCTCCGGCAATGGTATCCATAATCTTGCTCTGCGTTAAGTCTTCACCTGAGATTTCGCCTACTTTCCTGCGATCGCGCATAACGATCAGACGGGAGCAGGTACGCAGCATTTCATCTGTTTCCGAAGAAATAAAGGTCACACTCATACCCTCGGATGCAAGCTTTAACACCAGCTTTTGAATTTCAATTTTTGTTCCGATATCAATGCCTCGCGTTGGCTCATCCAGGATCAGATATTCCGGATGTGTCAGAAGCCAGCGGGCAAGAATTACTTTCTGCTGATTTCCACCGGAGAGAGATTTAATCGGTGTATCCGCCGATGCCGTCTTGATTTCCAGCAGCTTGATATATTCGTCCGCAAATTTGTTTGCCTGCGCTTTGCTGAACGGACGGAAGAAACCGCGCAGCACCTGTGCTGCAAGAATGATATTATCGCGGACGGAGAGGTCTCCAACGATACCATCCACCTTTCGGTCTTCCGGCAGATAAGCAATTCCGTTTTTCATAGCATCTATAGGTTTTGTAATTTTGATTTCTTTTCCGTTCTTTTTGATCTTTCCACCAATGATACGGTCCGCACCAAAAATTGCACGCACACACTCACTTCGTCCAGATCCCAGCAGACCGGTAAATCCATTGACTTCTCCTTTTCTTATATAGAAATCAAATGGTTTGATGCCTGCGTTACTCTGTAACTGTTCCACTTCAAATACCGGTGGAACATTTTCATCCGCATGATATACCTGCGTCTCATCTTTGATCTGCGCCTCATCGTCCAGCTCTTTGCCCAGCATCTTTGCAACAAGCTGCACACGTGGAAGTTTTTCAATCTCGTATTCTCCCACCAGTTTGCCGTCCCGCAGCACGGTGATACGGTCACATACCTCATATACCTGATCCAGAAAGTGTGTAACAAAGATGATTCCTACACCTCTGGCTCTTAAGTCTTTCATTAACCCAAACAGCTTCTGCACTTCTTTATCGTCAAGAGAAGACGTCGGCTCGTCAAGGATAAGCACCTTACAATCCATGTCTACAGCCCTGGCAATGGCTACCATCTGCTGGATTGCAATGGAACAGTTTGCCAGCTGCTGTGTTGCTTTTGCCGGAATATCGAGTGATTGCAGAATTCTGTCTGCATCGGCGTTCATTTTTTTCCAGTTCTGCATTCTTCCTTTTGTTCGTCCGATAAACATGTTTTCTGCTACCGACAGATTCGGGCAAAGCGTAATTTCCTGATACACGGTACTGATTCCAAGATTCTGTGCATCCTGCGGCGAATGAATTGCCACTGCTTTGTCGTTTCCTTTGAGGAAAATTTCTCCCCCATCTTTTTCATATACGCCGGTCAGCACCTTAATCAATGTAGATTTTCCCGCGCCGTTTTCACCCATCAGCGCGTGAATTTCTCCTTCACGCAGGGAGAAATCAACCGCCTGCAATGCCTTTACCCCTGTAAAGTTTTTGTGGATATTTTTCATTTGTAATACAACATTTTCTTTCACCAGCTTATTCACCCCTTGCTTTTTTGGTTAGAAAACGCGGCGCTACGTTTTCCTCATACGCGGCGCCGCGCCAAATGTTTCCTGTTTTGTTTAGATACCGTATTTATTTACATCATCCTCTGTGATGGTTGTTGCATCAAAACCTTTCTCATCCATGATGATGGTCTTCTCTGTGATTTCCTCGTTGTTCTGTAATTTCTGGATAACATCGGCAATGTAAGAAGCCTGGAATGGATTACACTGTCCATCATAGTTCCAGTTCTGATCTAACAGTTCCTGTAATGCCCACTTGTTGCAGTCAAATCCCATAACGACAACGTCTTTGCCAACACCGTGAGAAATATTTGCTTTGTCAAGAGCGGCAACAGCACCCTTTGCCATATCATCGTTCTCTGCATAGATAACGTTGAATTTCTCTCCACTGTCGATAACAGACTGTACGATCTGCTGTGCTTTTTCTGCATTCCACTCTGCAGTCTGCTCATTTACAATGTTCCATCCTTCAGCTGCTGCTGTATCTGTTAATGCTCCGGATCTTCCTTTCTGTGCTGCAGATCCCATAACACCCTGAATGTGAATGATGTTATACTCATCAAGATTCTGCGCCTTTAACCAGTCACATGCAGTCTGTCCTTCTTTATCCATATCAGATACGATTGATGCTGCATACAGGCTTTCATCTGCATCGATAACACGGTCAAAAAGAATTACCTGTGTTCCTGCATCCTGTGCATCCTTTAATACGGAATCCCATCCGGATGTGTCTGCTGCGGAAAGAAGTAAGTAATCCACACCATCCTGAATGAATTTCTGTGCTGCTGTAATCTGTTCATCGTTCTTTAAGCTGTATGCAAATGATGCATCGTAACCGTTTTCTTTTGTAAACATGTTCTTCATGTCTTTATCGTTTGCGGTACGATATCCGGACTCGTTTGGATCATTGTTAATGATTCCGACCTTAATCAGATCTCCGCTCGAACCACTGCCGGCTGCTGATGTATCTCCGGCTCCGTCCTTTGTATCGGTAGCCCCGCAGGCTGCCAGTCCAAGTACCATCATTGTTGCTGTCAACATTGCTAAGATTCTTTTTTTCATACCCTTTTACCTCCCAATATGAAATCTTTTGTTTGCTTGTGCATTTACTATACCATCCGTATTTTTCTGTTTCAATCCGATTTATGCCTGTTTTAAACGGTTTGTAATATGTTTACAATACATATTTTGTATGATATCATCTAAAAAAAATACAAATTTATTTTTATGTGGAAAGATCTTTGATTTGAGGTGGAAAATCTTTTGATTTTATGGTATTTTCTGTAATTTCTGATGAGACTCTGTCTGAAATCTTATTGGTGAAAACGATAAATTTCTCTGGAAAAGTGGATTGTTTTTGAAAAAGGTAGAATCTTCTTTGATAAAAAAAATAATTACACGCCTGTTTCCACCAAAGAAAGGAAAAATTTTATGGCAATCAAATATAAATGGCTGGCAGGACACCTGCGCGAACAATTACCGGATTATACAGCCAATGGAATTCACCGGCTTCCAACCGAAGCTGCCATCAGCCAGCGCTATAAAGTGAGCCGCCAGACCGTGCGGCAGGCACTGTCCGTTCTGGAACAGGAGGGATTAATCGAAAAAAGGCAGGGAAGCGGGTCCTATATCACGGGACGCAGCCGCGGAGAAGACCGGATCGACCTTCTGCTCTCCAGTGACTCTGCTTATTTGTATCCGATGCTTTTGCATGACATCAAAAAAACACTTGCGGCACAGGGCTTTTCCACGACTGTACACATCACGGAAAACACCTTTTCCACAGAACATACTCTTTTACAGAAGATTCTCCACCAGCCGCCGCGCGCCCTGCTTGTGGAAGGTGTAAAAACTGCGCGCACGAACCCGAATCTGGATCTGTACCGTAAACTGCAGAAAAAGAAATGCCCTGTTCTCTTTTTACAGGAATCCTATCCGGAACTGACCAATTGCCCATGCGTCACCATGGATGACTTTGGCGGTGGCATTTTGCTCACCCGGCATCTGCTCGCCACCGGCCATACCCGCATCGGTGCGATCTTTCCTGCGGATATGCGTTCCGGACTTTTGCGCTGCCAGGGGATGCTGCATGCCCTGCGGGACACAGGTGCACTTCCGGAAGATTCCCTGATATGCTGGTATTTTTCCGATGATCCGGACTATGGCATACAAAAAGCGATGCAGAAACTCATTTCTTCCTGCACCGCTATTGTCTGTTATAATGATACCATTGCCTATGCACTTTGCCGTGCTGTCTCAGACCTGCCACAGCCACCGGAGATTACGGTTGCCTCCTTTGACCACAGCTACCTGTGCCACTTTGGACACACAGAGTTTCTCTCCCTGACCCCGGCCGAAGCGCCTGGCAGCCGCGCCGCCGGGGTTCTCCTCCACCAGCTGCAGGGGATTTTAGTCTCTTCCACAGAAATTCCCTGGAAGCTTTAAATACTGCTGCGGTATTCACGCGGACTGCACCCCTGCGTCTTTTTAAATACAAAACTGAAATAATGAGGATCTTTGTACCCCACCTGTGCGGCAATTTCCGATGTCGGAAGTTCCGTACTTTTCAGTAGCTTTTTTGCCTTTTCCATACGTTTTTCCGAAATATATTCGGTAAATGTCTTCTGCATATTCTGACTGAAGACAGAACTTAAATAATTAGCACCCACCTGTACCTCGCACGCAACGGTACCCAGCGATAAATTCTCACTCGTGTAATGCTCATCAATATAAGCAAGTGCTTTTTTTAACGTTTTACTGCTCAGATTGGTGTTCTGTTCATCACGCAGATCGATTGCCGTCTGTAAAATACTCAGGAAATATTCAAATACCTCGTCCTGCTGCACATGCACATTGGTTCCGTATTTGCCGATATGCGCCAGAAATTCTTCTTTTGTCACACCGTTTCGCTCCATAAACGCAATCGCCGTAAACCGGATATTAAGCACAACATAGTCACGGAATATCACGGAATGTATTACCTCGGATATGCTCTGCAGATAAGACTCTACAAAGTTGTATACTTCTTTGCTGCTTCCTTTTGCCAGAAATTCCGAGATAATTTCCGGTGACATTTTTGTCGCATCTACTTCCGCAATCCGCGTGTCATCCTGCGCCGGCAGATAACTTTTTAATGTCTCTTCCGAAAGTACATGCATTTGCGGATACAAAAAACGATATGCACCATAATGATTTACACGATCATAACACTCTTTCAGCATCGACAGCCGTTCCACAGGCGTTCCCACAACAACATACCAGTCTGCATTGGCGTTTTGTGACTCGCAGTTCATCTGGATCTGTGCAATCGCCCGCTGTGTATAATCTTCCATTTCCTCCGCATCGCATTTGACTAAAACCCCATAACAGTTGACGTTCCAGCGAAACAGGATATATTGCGGAAAACGCAGAAAATACTGCAGAATTTCTTCCTGCAGGTGCACAAAAGTATTCATCTCCCGCTCGGAACCATTCTCTTTTTCCTGCTGCACGTACAAAAACAGCAGATTGTAACACGATGCTGACAGATCCAGCGACCATTTGGCAGCTTCATCATAAATTTCTGTTACACAAAGCTCGCCTTCTAACACCTGCTCAAAGAAATGCCTTATGGAAAACTGCTCATATTCGTGCATTTCGTTTGCCAGTTTGCTCTGAAAATCTTCCTGCTCCTGCTCTGCCTCGATTTTTTCTTTTAATTCCTGCAGCACCTTGCGCAGACTCATTCTCGTAACCGGTTTCAGGATATACTGATCCACGCCAATGGAAATTGCTTCTCTCGCATATTCAAAATCATCATAACCGCTGATAATGAGTATCTTTGTCTTCGGGAATTCCTCCCGCACAATCCGGCTGAGTGACAGCCCGTCCATAAACGGCATCTTAATATCGGTAATCAGTACATCCGGACGTGTCTTTCGAATCAGCGGCAGTGCAACTTCACCGTCTGCTGCCTCCCCGACAAACCGATACCCATACTGTTCCCAGGGAATCCGGTCCCGCAGCCCCTCACGGATAACGGTCTCATCTTCCACCAAAAATACTTTTAACATTTGTTTTATCCCCTTTAATACACTCTGTCTCCCAAAACAGAAAGCACATTTTTTTGTGTATACACTTTTTCTTCTACATAATTAATTTTGTCTACCGGCTCACCGTCTTCCAGCCGGTTGATAATTTCCTGTATGTATGTTCCCTGCAACGGATTACATTCAATATCCACATTGATCACGCCGGACTTTACTTTTTCAAGTGCACTCCTCGTTCCGTCAAAAGAAATCAGCGTAATATCGCCTCCCGTCCCGGTCGTCTTTCCGGCCGCACGAATTGCCTCGATTGCACCAAACGTCATATCATCATTCTGCGATACAACCACATCAATATCTTTATATTTCTGCAGATATTTTTCCATCACTTCTCTGCCTTTTGCCGTGGTAAAATCAGCATCATCGGAATCCAGAATTTCCCAGTTCGGATGCGTCTTTGCAATCTCTGCAAACCCTTTTGTGCGCCCTAACGTTGCAGATGCATTGGAAGTCCCTCGCAGTACCACGATATGTACCGTTTCCTTTTGATCAAATTTCTTCCCCTTCAGGTCTTCCTCCAGCCAGCGCGCGGCATTTCTTCCTTCTTCCGTAAAATCGGAACCGACCCACGCCGTATACAGCGATGGATCACAGCTGACATTCCGATCCATGACAATCACCGGAATATCAGCCTCTTTTGCTTCCTGCAGCACGGTTTCCCAGCCATCCTCCACAATGGGTGAAAAGACAATATAATCCACACGCTGCGAAATATAACTGCGAATTGCTTTAATCTGGTTTTCCTGTTTTTGCCTGGCATTGTTAAACAGTAAAAAATAACCGTTTTCTTTGCACAGTGCCTGTTGGATGGATGCCGAATTTGCGGTACGCCACATAGACTCGCTGCCAAGCTGTGACACCCCTACCACAATTTGATTCTGACTGGGAATCTCCTGCTCTGCCGTACTTTGAATATCTATCGTTTTTCCACAACCTGCCAGAAAAAGCACCAGCATCAAACACCCGATGACCGGTATCCATCTGCCTTTCTTTTTCATGTTATCGCCTCCCCTGTTACGTTGTGCACCGCCGGAATCACGATCGTCACCTGCGTCCCTTCCCCCGGTCTGGATGCAATCTTTACCCCATATTCCGCGCCAAAATACATGTGCAGGCGTTCATTGACGTTTGCGAGTCCAAAGCCACGATCCGTCTGTTTGCATGGCTTTTCAATCTCTTTTTGCAAATCCTGCAGATCGGCTTCCTCCATCCCCACGCCGTCATCTGTCACCGTCAGTATCAGCAGATCCTGTTTCTTTTCTCCACGGATACAGATCTGTCCTTTGGAGCGCTTGCATTTGATCCCATGATACAGTGCATTTTCTACGATTGGCTGCAATGTCATTTTAGGAATCTGATAGCCATAGAGTTCCGGATCTATTAAAATATGATATTCCATAATATCATGATAACGGGTCTCCTGAATCTGCAAATAACTCCTGACATGCTGTTCCTCCATGCGGATACTGATAAATTCCTGACCATGACTGAGTACAAGTCTGAAAAAATCAGACAGGGTAACAACCATTTCCGTTGCCTGTTCTGTCTCGTTACACTCAATCAGCCACACAATCGTATCCAGTGTGTTGTATAGAAAATGGGGATTAATCTGCTCCTGCAGCAGACGTAAATCTGCCTTCCGCATTTTCTGTTCATCCTCACGCACCTTATTCACCAGAATCTGTATATTTTCCGCCATATCGTTAAATCCGTGTGCAAGCACCGCCACTTCATCGTGCGATTTTACGTGTGTCCGCACAGCAAAATTTCCCTCCGAAATCTCTCCGGTCGCATTGTAAAGCTGTCTCAGCGGGCGTAATATTCCGGACGTAACAAAAAAACCTGCGCCTCCGACAACAATCCCCAGTGCCGCAAGAACTACAGCAAACACAATAACAAATGTGTGGATCTGCTGGTTTAAGGTGTTTGTCACAGCCTCCATGTAATTTGTCTGATAATAAATATAGTACTGAATGTCCTCCTGGATCAGTTCTGTCAGGATATAGATATTGTCATCCAGCTGCCGGATGTTCTCATCGTAGCGATCACCCTTTTTGACATTTTCTGCAATATCATCCACACGGTTTTTGAGTGTATCTACATTGCGCAGCAGACTATCCAGCCACATACGGCTTTCATAATCACTCGTCACATCCCGCAAACCGGTACAGCTCTTCTTCAGGTTCCGGATAAGCACATACGGGTCTTTAAGCGTCTCATCATTTGCAATATTGTCCATCGAAACATATCCCACAACGACTTTATAAAGACTTTCATCCATCTGTTCTTTGAATTGAATATTGTAGGTGTTTGCAATGGTAAGATGATCCACAATCTCATGATATGTCTGGTTGTAATTAGCTATGGAAATTAACAGATATACTGCAATCAGCAGAAATGGCAGCATTGATACAGACATCAATAACAGCAGCTTGCTCCGAATGGAAAACGCTACCTTCTTCGTTCTTCTTTTCTTTTTCATACCCCACCTTTATTTTGATATACCTCTCCCTGTCTCCTTGTTGATTATATACCCAATTATGCAAAAGGTCAAAACCCGTCTGCCTGGCTATTGACTTTTGTTTTTGCCCGGGATTATAATCGTGTTTGCCAGTAAACAGGATAAAAAGAAGGTTTTATAACTATGAAAATAAAGCAGAAAAATACAATTGATATGACCCACGGAACACTGTGGAATAAATTACTGATTTTTGCTCTGCCTCTGGCTGCCAGCAGCATCTTACAGCAATTATTTAATTCTGTGGATACCGCAGTAGTCGGCCGTTTTGCAAGCAGCCGTGCATTGGCGGCCGTGGGAAGCAACAGTTCGCTCATCGCACTGATGATTAATCTGTTCATCGGAATTTCGCTCGGTTCCAACGTAATTATTTCCCGCTACATCGGACAGAAAGCCGAAGAACATGTAAAAGCGGCAATTCACACCGCCATCGTTGTCGCTTTATGCAGCGGTATTTTCGTGCTCGTGCTGGGGCAGTTCATTGCCAGACCGGTACTGACACTGATGGGAACTCCAAAAGATGTTATCGATCTGGCAGTTTTATATCTGCGGATCTATTTTCTCGGCATGCCATTTATCATGCTTTATGATTTCAGTTCCTCAATCCTGCGCAGCATCGGTGACAGCCGTCGCCCACTGTATGCCCTGATTGTCGCCGGAATCATCAATACCGGACTGAACCTGATTCTTGTCATTGTATTTCATCTGGGAGTATCCGGTGTCGCAATTGCCACCGTTGTTTCTAATATTGTAAGTTCCGGTATTCTGTTTTATATTTTACTGCATGAACAGGAACCAATCTGTGTCAGACTCTGTGGCTTGTCCATTGACTGGGGCGAACTGAAAAAATTTCTGATCATTGGTGTTCCTGCCGGCCTGCAGGGCATGGTCTTTTCCCTTGCCAACGTCTGCATCCAGAGCATGATTAACAGTTTTGGATCAAACGCTATCGCAGGATCTGCAGCTGCACTGAACTTTGAATTTTTTGCGTATTTTATGGTAAACGCATTTGCCCAGACTACCGTTACTTTTACGAGCCAGAATTACGGTGCCGGGGATCTTAAACGGTGCAAAAAAGTATACCGTCTCTGCATGATTTTTTCCGTGATATTCTGTGGCCTGTTATCCGGTGTTTTTGTACTCGGCCGGGACTTTTTCCTTCGCCTGTACACAACCGATCCGAATGTCCTGACTTTTGCCGTACAACGCCTTCTGATCGTCACCACACTGGAACTTCTGACCTCCACTTACGAGATCAGCGGCGGTGCCATGCGAGGCTTTGGCCATTCCCTGACACCGGCTCTGATCACCGTGGTCGGCTCCTGCGTGCTGCGCCTCATCTGGATCAACACCGTCTGCCGTGCCGTACATAAATTCTGGGTTGTTATGATTATCTATCCGATCTCCTGGGTACTGACCGGTACGGTTATGATCACGGCGTATCTGCTTCTGCGGCGGAAACTGATGCGTTAAGCATCGGATCTGGCAAATGCATTCTTCATCTGTCCACACAGTTCAAACAGAACTTTATCGAGTGTATCGGCGGCTTCTTTTTTTACCATATCTGCCACCGCATTGTTTGCTTCTGTCTTAAGTGCCATGCGCTTTCCTGCGTCGGTTTCTTTTTCCAGCAGCTTATCATAATGATTGATAATCTCATGTCCTTTAGACAGCACTTTCTCCTGATACCGCTCGACATGGAACACTGATTTCTTATAAGAGGCATCTGCCATCGCACCAATCATCCGGCTTACCCAGTAAAAATTATCCGTAGAAACTTCTGCTGTCGTATTGGCCACATATTCCGGAGTTTTCTCCACCTGTGCATAAAACGGCACCATGGCATTAAAGGCATTGGAACCATACGCAACCCATTCCAGTACGTTGGCATCCTCTCCATACTCCGGGCGGATATGCACAAGACCAACAAAATCATTGCGGTTGATACCGATGGAACGATACATGCCACGCTGCCCCGGATCTCCATACGCTCCATATGGATCGTAAGGCGTTCCCTGATAATGCGAGGAAAGCACATATTTCACATCTTCCACCGTAATCTTGCGCTCCGGTACCAGTGTCCATGGCAGATCATCGGACTCCGGTGTAAAATCCGCATCCGGTCCATCCCAGTTGTATGTGTGTGGATTCAGGCAGCGCAGCATATACCACGCACGCGGTGTATTGTACACATGATCTGCATCGTCATGGCTGCCAAAAGCTTCGCGCGGATTCAGAGTGCCATCCATGGAAAGATTCAGGTGATGATCCGAAATAAACTCCCGCATATCTGCGGAACACATATGATTTTCCTGCATGGTAAATGCATCATCCAGATCAAATGCATCAATTCCAAGCTGATTTGGCATAACCACATACGCATCATCCGGCACACGGCGTGCAATCCAGTGATGTCCGCCAATGGTCTCCATCCACCAGATTTCATTCTGATCGGAAAAGGCAATTCCATTCATTTCATAAGTTCCATAGGTTTCCAGAAGTTCTCCCAGCCGCTGAACACCCTCTCTTGCATTGTGGATATAAGGAAGTACTAACGATACAATATCTTCCTCTCCAATGCCGTTTTCCACCAGCGGATCTGCACCGAGTACACGTGGATTGGATGTGATTGTCTCGGTTGCCGTCATTCCGGTCCGTGCTTCATTGACTCCGCATGCACCCCAGATTCCTTTCCCTTCCACTGCATTTGGCATAGCCGTATAGCGAAGTGGATTTTCTGGAAGCGGAATTTCTACAGAAGAAAGTACCGCTTTGTATACACGTGGCTGCTCCTTTGGCTGCACCACGATCATTTTCTTTGGCGTAAAGTGATCGTTTCCACCCGCATCATCATTCCTTGCAATCATGGTTGAACCATCATAGGTTGCATTTTTTCCTACTAATATCGTTGTACAAGGCATATTTTTTGTCTCCTTTTCTTTCTATTTGCCATTACATTTTTATTTCCGGTTGCCAGACGGACAGTTCTTCTTCATTTTCATAATAAATATGATAATCTTCTCTCATGGAAGCTCCCTTATAAAATATCCTGCTTCTTTCATGGCTTTTGCGAACTTCTCCACCGGCATCTCTGCCTTTGTTGCTGCAATCTCAAGAGACAGTGTTCCGTCCTGCACCAATGAAAAAAGCATATCATTACGGCCCTTTTCCATCATTTCATTGTCTCTCATAAGTAACGTCATGTATTCCACCTTCCATTCCTCATGTTTTTTTGCCTTCAGAACAGCATTTTCAAGCTTATTCACGAATTGGCTATTGCCTGTCTGTCCTGTCGTAAGCCAGTTTAAAAAGTCCTTCATTTCATCCGATACATCATCTGCATGCCCACCGGCACACAAGAATATTTTCGTTGACTCATCTCCCAATACAAGTTCTGGTATCTCTTTACATTGATTTTCAAATGTGTACTTGTGTAACCCCTCCTGAAATTGATCAAATGGACAAATAAAGATCACATAGCTCTTTTTCAGTTCTTTATAATCCGCACCCCTTTCAAGTAAATTTAAATCTATCATTCCCTGATAATATCTCGTACGCTTCGGAAGATTATCTTTTTTGCTCGTCTGCATTTCACAATCATACACAATCCCGGAATCATCCTCGCTGTACACATCAAATCGTATGCCCTTTCCATCAGCCGTCATTTCTATTGGTTTCTGTTGATCAAGTCGGGTGAAAGCACCTACTTTCTTTCCAAGAATAAGTTCTAACAACTCGTGACAGAGTTCCGGGTTCGTTGTCATTACTTTACAGAACATAAAATCATCTGTAAACGTTAAGTCATCATACTTTTTTGCATTTGCCATATCATTCTTCTCCTTCTTCCTTTTGTGAATAGAGAAGACACTGGGAGCATCGATATTGTTATGAAAGTCTTTTTTATAGTATAACATACACTATTAATTAAGCAATCATTCATCCGCAGAAACAAGCCATTTTCCCAAATGCCATCCCATATTTAATTGTTAAAACTCGTGGTATTGTAAGCACCTGAACTTCTTGTGCTTTAAACGATTTGTCCAGCCTGTTTTTGACTGAATTTGATTGGTGTGAGTTTTGTAAATATAGAATAACGTATCTATCTGTTCTCGTCAACTCATATTTACAATTGTAAATTTTCCACTTTCGGAAGTGGCTGGAAAACAGGTGCAGTTACAACACCTATTTCCCAAATTTTTATCTTTATTTCAAATAGAAGACGCGGTTTTCTTTTCTAGGAATAACATCCGGATAATCCCCGTCCACATAGCCGAGCGCGCAGTGTCCGATTCCCTCATATTCATCCTCAATCCCAAGGGATGCAAGCAGTTCCCTGCCCCAGCTGCTTTCAAATTCCTCTTTCGCGCGGTGAATCCAGCAGCTGCCGATTCCCAGATCATGGGCTGCAAGCATGAGGTTTCCCATCACAAGACTTCCATCATAAACATGTGTCGGCCAGTCTTTTTTTCCTAAAACGATGAGCATTGCCGGTGCGCCGTAAAACGGATCACCCTCACTTCCCATGATTTCTGCATTTTTCTTTGCGATTTCATCGCGCTTCTCTTTGTTTGTCACCTGAATGATGATGACATTCTGTGCGCCTCTGCCGTTTGCCGCATAGGTTCCCGCTTCAATGATCTGGTCTAAAATTTCCTGTGGGATGGCATCCGGTTTGAATTTACGGATACTTCTTCTGGTTTTCATTTCTTCTAATACGTTGCTCATTTTGGTTTCCTCCTGTCAGTCTTCTTTTGTTAATTGCTCAATCACACACGTATGCGTTTTTGTCTCTCTGTTGTAGTTGATTCCAGCAGCTTTTTCGACGCTTCGACAGAATCAATCACCTCATGCCAGTCCATGGTACTGATTGCATTTACATATTCCTGTGACACTTCTTTGTTTGGAATCGACACCGTTTTGTCCATCCAGTGATAACTCAGATAACCCAGATGAACCAGCAGTGTCAGAACATCATCCCGGTTCTGGAACATTGTCATATCATTGGAAAATGTCCCTGTATTGATTTCCACACGATCTCCGGCAAACATCCGCACAATGGCATCTTTTAACCCGTCAAAATTCATCTGGATATAAATCTTTAATGCCTCATACGTTTCGGGCTGGTTCCAGTAATTATCATACAGACCGCTTAACATTGCATCGACCACTGATTTCGGGCTGTACATGGAATAGATTTTCCAAATCGCCGCGGACGGCTGACACAAATATATTTCTGCCGTGTGTCAACAACCGCATTAACTTTTTCGATTAACCCAGTTTTATCTACATAAATTGCGGAATTTAAGCTCTCCTCAAAGCCTTTGCAGCCCGGATTCAGATAACTTCCCATGCCTGACACCTCCGTAATGTCATTCGTAACCATCCACCATTTTACCAACAAACCGTTACGACCAGATTCCTGTCTTTAGCATACCACAAACATTCTGTCTTTGCACTTATATTTCTTCCGATATTCTATCCATGATTTTACAAATGGTTCCTGTCCATTGATGTTTTCTGCCCATAATACTTTCTTCATATTTTTTGGGTAGGGATTTGTATATCCCGAAAAAATTTCAGGGGACATTGTGATTTTTTCCATCACAATGTCCCCTGCTTTAAATTATGTTCTTCCTGACATTTGAGATTCTCAAAATGCCCGGAGAATCATTCATCAAATGTCAACTCAAAAGGCATAAAGGATACTCCCCGCTTCTGACCTACTACTGTTTCCAACAATAAAACGAAACTGGACATCTCCATCTATGAGTTCCATATTCTCTCCATAAAAAGCTAGTTCCTTCCGATTAACCGTAAATTTTACTTCCTGCTCTTCACCCGGCAACAGAAAAATTTTCCGAAACCGGATAAGTTCTCTATCCGGTCGCACAACAGGAGCACAAAGTGTCTCCACATAACACTGCACGACTTCTGCCCCAGGCACTTCTCCCACATTCTTCACCTTGCAGGATATGTCAATCTTATCCTCTCTTTCCTGTTTCTCAAATATGGGGGGCGTAATGGTGAACTCTGTGTAAGAGAGACCGAATCCAAATGGATAAAGCGGTTCATTCGGAATATCCATATACCGGCTCGTAAAGCGATTCTCCGGATTCGTTTCTACCATCCGGTGTCCGGTCTTTACATCCCAGTAACTGACAGGCACCTGTCCCACACACCATGGTATGCTCACAGACAGTTTTCCTGATGGGGTCTCTTCTCCATACACCAAGCGAACAACAGCCTCAGCTCCCATTGTTCCCGGTCTCCAGACAAAAAGGACAGCCTGGGATTTCTCCGCTATTTTCCGTATATCCAACGGCCTGCCCGATAGAATGACCGTCACAATATGGGAGGTACGGCCAGCTACTGCATCAAAAAACTTCTGCTGCCCTTCCGGCAGATCAAGAAATGCCCTGCTCGCGGCTTCACCTGACTGTGCCTCATGTTCTCCAAGTACAAGTACCACGGTATCCTCCGGTTCAATTTCATCCAGTGTGGCATATTGTTTTCCACTATTCACGCATATTTCAGGTATCTCTTTATCCTGTTCTCCGCTGTCCTGAATTCTACAGTTTTCAGCCTGCCACAGCCTCCTTTCCTCTTCTGTCAGAATCTCACATTCTGGCAGAAAACGAACCGGCATCTTCCGGGCTTTCAGGACTTCTCTTATCGTTTCCACATCATCATAACGGCCGAAAATTGCCCATCTGCTCAGCAATTCCCTTGACTCCACATAAGGTCCGCCCCAAAATACCTTCCTCTCCGGTTTCAGAGGAAGCATATCATCATTTTTCAGAAGAACCGAACTCTCACATGCCAGCGCAAGCGCGGTTTTCTTTGCCTCAGCAGACAACGGTTCTTCTCCCTGCATTCCTGCAAATGGATTTTCAAACAAGCCAAGCCGATTCTTCATCACCAGCACATTCCATGCACTTTTGTCTATCAACGAAGTTGGAATACTCCCTTCTTTAACCAGTTCTTCCAGATGGAACATATATGCCGGACTCATCATGTCAATGTCAACTCCCGCACGGACTGCGGCCTCTGCGGCCTCTTTCTGGCTTGACACTACATTCTGTTCCTCCAACTGCCCTATGGATCCCCAATCTGAAATCACAGTGCCACTGAAACCCATTTCTTCCCTGAGAGTGCCTTCAAGCAGTTCCTTGTTTCCACTGACCGGTCTGCGGTCAACTGCATTAAACGCTGTCATCACCATTGCCGGATCTGCATGCATTGCCATACGGAATGGTTTGAGATACTGTTCCCGGAAGGTTCTCTGTGATATTTCCACATCATTGTATTCTCTTCCCGCACTCACTGCACCATAACCTGCAAAATGCTTTAAACAGCCTGCGATACCGGACTCCGGTATTTTTTTGTTCCCTGCCGGGTCTTTTCCTTCTTCGCCCTGATATCCTCTAAGCATTGCGGTTCCCATAACTCCGTTCAGAAAAGGATCCTCTCCGAAAGACTCCATTATCCGCCCCCACCTCGGGTCTCTGGATACATCAATCATTGGAGAAAACGTAGCCCTGATCCCCTCAGAAGCAGACTCTGCTGCGGCATGTCTCGCCATCTTTCTAACCAGTTCCGGATGAAACGAACAAGCCTGTCCCAAAGGAATCGGAGCTATGGTCCTGCACCCATGTATGACATCTGCCATAAACAGCAATGGAATATGATGCGGATGCGCTTCCACATATTTTTTCTGAATTCCCCTGAGCTTTTCTGCCCCGATCATACCTAGTACAGAACCAGCATACTGAGTCACCCACTGAGGTGGCTGGTCTTCCCCCACCTCCCCGGTAAGTACCGCATCATCATCAAAGTAAATTCCAGTCAGCTGTATCATCTGCCCAATCTTTTCACGCAATGACATCTCAGACAACAACTGTTTTAATTTTTTTTGTTCCATAATCTTCTTTTCCCTCAATCAAAATAAATGGTTTCTCCACTCTCTGCTGAACGGTACACCGCTTCCAGAATACGTGTGACAACTGCAGCCTGTGC